>OGSK01000524.1_pt1 | contig 7477 bp, 6 predicted proteins | sample 1573861 | NCBI WGS metagenome assembly OGSK01 (sample SAMN03295834, study PRJEB24534) | human gut metagenome | isolation source: fecal sample 2 from infant 5 | host: Homo sapiens | place: USA: Pittsburgh, PA | collected 2014-07 | reverse complement strand
AAGCTCGGACATGTAACACCTACCTTCTTAAGTGGATTTTTTATTTACTGCCTGAGAAAACCATCAATGATGATCGTCGCCACGCAGGTAAATGACCCAGTATGTCAACCCAACTAACAGACCCCCACCGATAATGTTCCCGATAGTGACAGGGATCAGGTTATCAGTAATGAAATTCATAATAGTCAGGTGAGAGAAACTTTCCGGGGATGAACCAACTGCGGTCCAGAACTCCGGGCTCGCAAAGTCGCGGATAACAATGCCCATTGGGATCATGAACATATTCGCGATACTGTGCTCAAAGCCGCTGGCAACGAACATCGCAACCGGCAGAACCATAATTAAGGCTTTGTCCATCAGGCTACGACCCGAGTAGCTCATCCATACAGCCAGGCAGACCATCAGGTTCGCGAGGATGCCGAGAGCAACGGCTTCGATAAATGTATGGTGCATTTTGTGGTCGGCAGTTTGCAGGACGTTAAGGCCCCAGCCACCGTTGGCGGTCATGTACTCGCCAGAAAGCCACATCAACAAAACAAAGAGCAGACAGCCAACCAGGTTACCCACGTAAACATTAAGCCAGTTACGTGCCAGCTGACCCCAGGTAATTCTTCCGCTCGCCTTTGCCACGACAATCAGCACCGTTGAGGTGAAGAGGTCGGCGCCGCAAATAACGCAAAGAATCAGACCCAGTGAGAAACAAATGCCGCCAATCAGTTTGGCCATGCCGAAAGGCATTCCGGCAGTACCGGTGGTGGCGGTGATGTAGAATACGAAAGCGATAGAGATGAACACACCAGCCGTGATCGCCAGATAGAACGTCTTCATCGGGTGTTTCGTTGCTTTATAGACACCTGCTTCTTCGGCAACTTTGGCCATCGCAGCAGGGAGTAAAAGATCAAAAGGGTTGTCAGCTTTCACACTAACTCTCTCTTTATTAAGTCGGCGACGAGATACTAACAAAGCATTATAGAAGAGAAATTGATATAGATCATATCTCGCCTGGCTTATAGGCCCGCAGTGTGTATGGATTTACAGCAAATGCGGAGTAAGTATTTGATTATCCGTATAAAAATAAATTTTAAAAGTTATGAAAAGAGTTGAATTTTTTCGTTCAGCCACCTCTTTATCAGTTAATTAATATGGAGTATTAACCATAAAAAGTAACAGTAAAGCCCAGATCAATATTATTATATTTACCCGTGTTTAACTTTATTATTACAATCAACAATCATTGCCGAAGAAAATAAAAAACGGGGCAATGAAATTGCCCCGTAATATAGCCCAGACGATTGAATACGCCTACTGCTGGTAATGTTATGTGCGCTTATTTTGACCAGTAAGCGGCTTTTGCTTTCTGCAGCTTTTCGTAGGCCTTCAGCAGTGACTGATGCGCCGGGAAGGCTTTCAGATCGCTATCAACAGCCTGCAGGCCATAGAACGGCGCTTCGCCGCTCAGGGCTGCGCTGGCTGCTTCAACGGCCTCAGCGCCGTACATTCGCACGAAAGCATTCAGATATTGCAGCGGTTCGCGATCCTCTTCCTGTGCAAGCAGCAGCAGGGTTTGCAGGCAGCGGTAATAGTTGGTGCGCTCGGCAGAGAAGACCGACTGGTTGAACTCCATGGTCCACTCGGTCCAGGCCAGGGCCTGATCCAGATCGCCGCCCGCCAGGGCCAGCATCGCTTTCAACTCACCGATGCGCAGGGTGTACCAGCCGTTGTCTTTACCGATCGCCAGGCCCAGGAGTTCGCGTACGCGGGTGAAATCATCGTGGCCTTCTTCGTCCAGCTGGGCGATCAGGTTCAGATAATCTTCTTTCTCCCATTCGCTGCCCGGCAGAGCCAGCAGCGTTTCACGCAGATTCGCGCCCATGCTGTTGTTCGCCAGCCACAGATCTTCCGCCGGATAGATATCAGACATGCCAGGCACGATGATGCGGCACGCGTAAACGCCCAGGTGCTCGTAATCGGCAATGTACACTTCCTGGTCTTCCGCGTTGAAGATCGCCATCAGCGTCGCGAACTCTTCTTCCGTGGTACCGGCAAAGCTCCAGTCCACGAACGGATAGTCCGCGTCCTGCTTGAACATATCCCAGGAAATTAAGCCGCTGGAATCGATGAAGTGGGTTTCGAGGTTGGTATGCTCGGCCACTTCTTCATCGTCAAACGTTGGCGGCGTAAACACGTCGAGATCTTTCAGGCTACGGCCCTGAAGCAGCTCGGTAACGGTACGCTCCAGCGCCACGCCGAAGTCCGGGTGCGCGCCGAAGGAGGCGAAGCAGGTGCCGTTGGTCGGGTTAAACAGCACGACGCAGATCACTGGATACTTGCCGCCCAGCGAGCCGTCATACGCAAAGATTGGGAAACCTTCTGCTTCCAGCTTGGCGATGGATTCCACCACGCCCGGGTAGCGTGCCAGCACCTCTGCCGGAATTTCAGGCAGGCTGATGGATTCGGCAATAATGCGGTTTTTGATATGACGCTCGAAGACTTCAGACAGCCCCTGCACGCGCGCTTCATTGCGGGTGTTACCGGCGGACATGCCGTTAGACACATACAGGTTGCCGACAATGTTCATCGGAATATAGACGGTCTGCTCGTCAGATTGACGGGTAAACGGCAGGGCGCAAATACCGCGATCGTCGTTGCCGGACTGCAGATCGATCAGCATGCTGGCGGTCAGTTCGTTTTCCGGATCGTAGAAGGCACGCAGGCGCGCGTCGAGAATTCCTTCCGGCAGTTCATCGTCTTCGGTCAGCGGGAACCATTTTTCGTTCGGATAGTGAACGAACGGGGCGTTGGCGATGGTTTCGCCCAGCCAGAAGTCAGCGAAGAAATAGTTGGTGGACAGACGCTCAAAATACTCACCCAGCGCGGAGGCCAGTGCCGCTTTTTTTGTCGCGCCTTTACCGTTGGTAAAGCACAGGGCACAGTCTTTATCGCGAATATGCACAGACCAGACATGAGGCACCGGATTGAGCCAGGAGGCTTCTTCGATGTTAAAACCCAGGTCGGTCAGTTTCTGCTGGAAGCGAGCGATGGAATCTTCCAGAGCGGCGTCTTTGCCGGGGATAAACGTTTGAGTCATGGCGTTCACTTTTATCGTACGTAAAGCGCGCAATGATACGGGTTTTGCGTGACGGGTGCTATCTCCGGCGAAAATAAAAGACTGGGCTATGCTTATTGTCAGTAACTCACTGTTAAGGCATAGAAAAATGAAAGCATTCGATCTCCAGCGGATGGCGTTTGATAAAGTCCCTCCTGAATTTTTAGGCGAAGTGGCGCTGCGTAGTCTGTATACCTTCGTTCTGGTCTTCCTGTTTCTTAAAATCACCGGTCGTCGCGGCGTGCGGCAGATGTCGCTTTTTGAAGTGTTGATCATCCTGACGCTGGGTTCCGCGGCGGGGGATGTCGCCTTCTATGATGATGTGCCGATGGTGCCGGTATTTATCGTTTTTGTCACACTGGCGCTGCTTTACCGCCTTGTCATGTGGCTGATGTCGAAAAGTGAAAAGCTGGAAGATCTGCTTGAAGGGAAGCCGGTCGTTATCGTCGAGGACGGTCAGCTGGCCTGGGAAAACGTTCAGAGCGCCAATATGACCGAGTTTGAGTTCTTTATGGAGCTTCGCCTCAACAGCGTGGAACAGCTCGGGCAGGTGCGTCTGGCGATCATGGAGACCAACGGGCAGATCAGCGTCTATTACTATTCTGACGATGAGGTGAGGCCGGGACTGTGCATCCTGCCGGATATGCTGATCGAGCGTTTCAGAACCGTACCTGAGTCAGGCGAGTATGCCTGCGTGAGATGTAGCCATGTCGTCGCGATGCAGCCGGGGGATCGTCGATTATGCCCCCGCTGTGCAAATCCGGAATGGACGAAGGTTAGCCGGGCTAAACGCATCACCTGACAGCCATTTTGTCGGTTTTGTCCTGGCGAGGCGGCAGATTGTTTTGTGTGACGCGGGGCACATTTCACGGGTCATAAGTTTTAGACATTGCGGCGCGTGTCACTGAATGATAAAACCGATATCCACAGTTATAACTTATGGCTTTTAGCGTGGTGAGGGGAAATGGCTCAAGTCTTTAATTTCAGTTCAGGTCCGGCAATGTTACCGGCAGACGTGCTTAAACAGGCTCAACAGGAACTTTGTGACTGGAACGGTCTGGGAACGTCGGTGATGGAAATCAGCCACCGGGGTAAAGAGTTTATTCAGGTGGCGGAAGAGGCAGAAAAGGATTTTCGCGATCTGCTGAATATTCCCTCGAACTACAAAGTATTGTTCTGTCACGGCGGCGGGCGCGGCCAGTTTGCAGGCGTACCGCTAAACATCCTGGGCGATAAAACGACGGCAGACTACGTTGACGCAGGCTACTGGGCGGCCAGTGCGGTGAAAGAAGCGCACAAATACTGCACGCCGAATGTGATTGACGCCAAAGTGACCGTTGACGGCCTGCGCGCCGTGAAGCCAATGAGCGAATGGCAGCTTTCTGATAACGCAGCGTATTTGCACTACTGCCCGAACGAAACCATTGACGGGATTGCCATCGACGAGACGCCGAACTTTGGTAAAGACGTCGTGGTTGCCGCTGACTTCTCCTCCACCATTCTTTCTGCACCAATTGACGTCAGCCGTTATGGCGTAATCTACGCGGGCGCGCAGAAAAATATCGGCCCTGCAGGCCTGACGATTGTTATCGTGCGTGAAGACCTGCTGGGTAAAGCGCATACATCGTGCCCGTCGATTCTTGATTACACCGTGCTGAACGACAACGATTCTATGTTCAACACCCCACCGACGTTTGCCTGGTACCTCTCCGGCCTGGTCTTCAAATGGCTGAAGCAAAACGGCGGCGTGGCGCAGATGGACAAAGTGAATCAACAGAAAGCCGAACTGCTGTATGGCGTGATCGACAAGAGCGATTTCTACCGCAACGACGTGGCGAAAGCTAACCGTTCCCGCATGAACGTGCCGTTCCAGCTGGCGGACAGCAACCTGGATAAAGTGTTCCTGGAAGAGTCCTTCGCGGCCGGCCTGCACGCGCTGAAAGGTCACCGTGTCGTGGGCGGCATGCGTGCCTCCATCTATAACGCGATGCCGCTGGAAGGCGTTAAAGCGCTGACCGATTTCATGATCGACTTCGAACGTCGCCACGGTTAATCGCGCTGTTTTCACCCCCGTAGCCCTGCTGCGGGGTTTTTATTATGTTGAGTTGAGAGTTAAGTTTTCATGGAATCCCTGACGTTACAACCTATCGCGCGGGTAGATGGCACCATTAATCTGCCTGGTTCAAAAAGTGTCTCGAACCGCGCTCTGCTGCTGGCAGCACTGGCAAACGGCACCACCGTCCTTACAAACCTGCTGGACAGCGATGACGTGCGCCATATGCTCAATGCGCTGAAAGCGTTGGGCGTTCATTACACTCTCTCCGACGATCGTACCCGCTGCGAAGTGACCGGCAACGGCGGCTCGCTGCAGACGGATGAAGAGCTTGAGCTGTTTCTGGGCAACGCGGGTACCGCGATGCGTCCGCTGGCGGCGGCTCTGTGTCTGGGGCGCAACAACATTGTGCTGACCGGCGAGCCGCGCATGAAAGAGCGTCCGATTGGCCATCTGGTGGATGCCCTGCGTCAGGGCGGCGCGCAGATCGAGTATCTGGAGCAGGAAAACTATCCGCCACTGCGTCTGCGCGGGGGCTTTACCGGCGGTCACGTCGAGGTTGACGGCAGCGTCTCCAGCCAGTTCCTGACCGCACTGCTGATGACCGCGCCGCTGGCGCCGCAGGATACGGTTATCACGATTAAAGGCGAGCTGGTCTCCAAACCGTATATTGATATCACGCTGCACCTGATGAAAGCCTTCGGCGTTGAGGTGGAAAACCAGTCTTATCAGCGTTTTGTCGTGCGTGGGGTGCAGCAGTACCAGTCTCCGGGCAGCTATCTTGTTGAAGGCGACGCCTCGTCGGCATCTTACTTCCTGGCTGCAGGCGCGATCAAAGGCGGTACCGTGAAGGTGACCGGTATTGGTCGCAACAGCGTGCAGGGTGACATTCGTTTTGCGGACGTGCTGGAAAAAATGGGCGCGGTTGTGACCTGGGGTGATGACTTCATTTCCTGTACCCACGGCGAGCTGAAGGCCATCGACATGGACATGAACCATATTCCGGATGCGGCGATGACCATTGCCACGGCGGCGCTGTTTGCAAAAGGCACCACCACGCTGCGTAACATCTACAACTGGCGCGTAAAAGAGACTGACCGTCTGTTTGCGATGGCGACTGAGCTGCGTAAGGTCGGAGCAGAGGTGGAAGAGGGCGAAGACTACATTCGCGTCACGCCTCCTGCAAAACTGCAGGTTGCCGAGATCGGCACCTACAACGATCACCGTATGGCGATGTGCTTCTCGCTGGTGGCACTGTCCGACACGCCTGTGACCATTCTCGATCCGAAATGTACGGCGAAAACGTTCCCGGACTACTTTGAACAGCTGGCACGCATTAGCACGCTGGCCTGATGACGCTTGCCGCATCACCAGATGCGGCATTTCCTTACGCTTCCTGACGAACACTTCCGTTCATTTCTTCTACACTCTGCTTCAATCAATCCGTAATTTGCACGCAAAGGTAACAGTTGCGCACGTTGACGCGTATAATGCGCGGCGTTCATGTAAACGGTATGCCTTATTTAAGGAGAAAAAGATGACGGCAATTGCCCCGGTAATCACCATTGACGGGCCGAGTGGCGCAGGGAAAGGGACTCTGTGCAAAGCGATGGCGGAAGCATTGCAATGGCATCTTTTAGATTCGGGAGCAATCTATCGCGTGCTGGCTCTGGCTGCGCTGCATCACCATGTGGACGTGGCGTCAGAAGAAGCGCTGGTTCCGCTGGCTGCGCATCTTGATGTGCGTTTCGTGTCGACCAATGGCAACCTGGAAGTCATCCTTGAAGGGGAAGACGTGAGCGGGGAAATCCGTACTCAGGAAGTGGCGAATGCGGCCTCTCAGGTAGCGGCCTTCCCGCGCGTTCGTGAGGCGCTGTTACGTCGTCAGCGCGCGTTCCGTGAAGCACCGGGTTTGATCGCGGACGGACGCGATATGGGAACCGTGGTATTCCCTGATGCACCTGTGAAAATTTTCCTTGACGCCTCTTCGGAAGAACGCGCTCAACGCCGCATGCTTCAGTTGCAGGAAAAGGGGTTTAGTGTTAACTTTGATCGCCTTTTATCCGAGATAAAAGAGCGTGATGACCGCGATCGTAACCGCGCCGTCGCCCCACTTGTTCCAGCAGAAGATGCATTAGTTCTGGATTCAACCAGTTTAACTATTGAGCAAGTGATTGAAAAAGCGCTACAATATGCGCGCCAAAAACTGGCACTCGCGTAATCGCGACCGATTTAGCAGTACCCCCGCTGCAATGGATTGACGGCGGGTATGTGAAACAACCCCATCCGGCACGGAGCCAGGTGGACGTTAATATTAA
>OGSK01000505.1_pt1 | contig 7838 bp, 6 predicted proteins | sample 1573861 | NCBI WGS metagenome assembly OGSK01 (sample SAMN03295834, study PRJEB24534) | human gut metagenome | isolation source: fecal sample 2 from infant 5 | host: Homo sapiens | place: USA: Pittsburgh, PA | collected 2014-07 | reverse complement strand
GCGCTGTAGTTGCCGTCGGCGACCCAGCGCGGCGCCGTCGTCGCCCGCTCCACGGCGTGCTCGAAGCGTTCGTGGGGCACGGCTTGCCAGCCGGGGCCCCAGTAGAGTCGGTCGAGTTCGACATGCGTACAACCAGCCTGGCGGCCAGCGCGGCGGAGAAGGTCGACTTCCCGGCCCCGCTGGTGCCGACCACCACCACATGCAGCGGCGCGCCTCGCTCGGCCTCGACGCAGGTCATGCCTTGACCGCGACCAGCGTGTAGCACATCGGGATCGCCAGCGGTCCGTCCTCGTAGAGGTCGTAGAGTTCCTCGCGGTTCGAGTGCGGGTACTCCTTGAAGTGACTCAGGCGCAGGCCGGCGCCGAGCAGCCCGCCGAGGATGTCGCCGAGCGGGTGGACGTACCAGTAGCTGGCGATGCCGGTATCGCTGCCGCTGCCTTCGTAGACGATGGCCTCCCGGGATACGTGGGGCGTGTCGGTGAAGTAGTCGTTGCGCAGTTCGAACGGTCGCTCCGACTCGGGTTCGAGCATCTCCAGGAACGGGTGGGTCTCATAGATCGCCAATTGCCCGCCCGGCTTCAGCAGACCGCTCACCGAGGCGAAGAAGCGCGCGATGTCGGGCATCCAGTTGAGCACACCGATGGTGATCAGCAGCAGGTCGAACTGACCGTTCAGCTCGACCGGCAGCTCGTAGGCATTGGCTTCGACGAAACGCGGCTGATGCGGCGAGCGCTCGGCCAGTTGCCGCGCCTGGGCGAGGAAGGCGGCGGACTGGTCGATCCCCACCGCCCGCGCGACGCCGAAGGCGTACAGCGAAAGCACTTCCCGGCCGTTGTTGCAGCCGACCTGGACCGCCGCCTTGCCGGCCAGGTCCAGATTGCGCAGCACGCCAGCCAGGGTCTCGTCCAGGCAACTGAAGCCGGTTTCCTGTACCGCCAGCGACAATTCCTGCCAGCCACTGCCACGCAGGTGACTGTCGGCGGACGCGTCCCAGGCGCGTCGGTTGCTTTCCACCGCGTGTTCAAGATCCGTCATGCGAAAACCTCAGAAGTGTTCCCAGGAAGGCCAGCCGAGTCGCGAACCCGCAGCCCACTCAATCGCGGAATTGCAGCCCGATATGGGCTCGGCAGTCGCGTCGTTCCAGGCTGCCTTCCTGGAAAGCGCCGCAGGCGCGGTTTCTCAGAGGCAGCGTCTGTTCCACCACGGTCACCCGCACCTCGTTCGCCGGTTGGCGCTGCTCGGCGGGTCGCGGCGCCTGACGCCGGCCGTTCAGGTTGTCGGCCCCGCCTGGCGGGATGCGCCGGCGCGTCGCGGCGATCCGCCTGCATGCTCAATAGAGACCGGTGGCGCTGCCCCGCTCGAACAGCGGCACCTGGTTGGCCAGGATCATGTTGTAGCTGAGCATGAACGGCACCCCGCCGCCGCTTTCGGCGATCTGGCCTACCCAGCCGATGGGGTTGTTGAACAGCGATTCGTCGGGGCTGAGCACGCCGACGGCGGCGCTGTCCGGGTCGCCGTCCCAGGTCACGTCGCCCCAGTGCCAGCCGAGGCCACGCACGTACTGCGCGCCGATCAGCGCGCCGAGGGCGAAGACCGCCTCGTCGTCGAGGCTGCGCCCCTGCTCCCTCGCATCGCGCACGTAGTCGGTGACGGCGGCGACGATCTGCGCCGGCGTCTCGTCCGCGGCGACGCCAAGCAAGGCGAGCCCCTGTGCCTGCAGCTCCGCCAGTTGCTGTTGCAGGTCCGTTGAAAGCGGATTGATCTCGGCCATCCCTGTTCTCCCGAGGCAAGCGTGCGCACCCGTCCGTCGGGCGCGCCATGAAGCGCGTTATCTTACGGCTTCGCGGCGACGAAAGCGCCCTCCCCAGCCAAACGTAGCGCAGCCGCTAATCGCCTCTTCCCGGAAATGCTGCCTTCGGCTCTACTGGCGAATTTGTGCCATCCATACCCGAGACAGCCCCATGACGCTGATCGCCGCCGCCCAGAGCTGCGCCCACCCCGCCGACCTGCCACGCAACCTCGACGACCACCTGCGCCTGATGCGTATCGCCCAGGCACGGGGCGTGCGCCTGCTGGTGTTTCCCGAACTGTCGCTCACCGGCTACGAACCCAGCGCTGCCGCCGCCCTCGCCCAGCCGGCGGACACGCCCCTGCTGCAACCGCTGCGCCAGCTCGCCGAGCAGGCACGGATGACCACGGTGGTCGGCCTGCCGCTGCGCTCGCCGAAGCATGCCAAGCCGCTGATCGCCGCCCTGATCCTCGGCGCCGACGGCAGCCTCGGCGTCTATGCCAAGCAGCACCTGCACGCGGGCGAGGAACGCCACTTCTCAGCCGGCGACGGCGGCCCCCTGCTGGAGATCGACAGCCTGCCGATGGCGTTGGCGGTCTGCGCCGACTTCAGCCAACCCAGCCACCCGGCCCACGCCGCCCGTGCCGGCGCTCGCCTCTACATCGCCAGCGCGCTGATCGGAGAAAACGGCTACCCGGCCGACTCGGCCCTACTGGCCGGTTATGCCCGCGAGCACGGAATGGGCGTGCTGCTGGCCAACCATGGCGGGCCGACGGGTGGCTGGAAGGCGGCGGGCAGGAGTGCGTTTTGGAATGAGCGGGGAGCGCTGGTCAGGGAGACGACGGGGACGGGTGAGACGCTGCTTCTGCTGGAACGGACCGAGATAGACGCTTGATCCTGTGAGACACGATGGCCGCCGAAAGCGAGCGGAGAATTGGCGGAAGGCAGTGGGAGTCGAACCCACCCAGGAACGGCTGCCGTCCCCCACCGGATTTGAAGTCCGGCCACGCCACCGGGCGTGATTGCCTTCCTCTTTGATTTGCAAGAGGTTTTCCTCGAGACGGGAGCTTATCAGGCCGGGGTCCGAAGAAGAAATGCCGGATGTCATGGAAAGTCGTTCGCATGGCCGGGCGAGCAGAGCGTAGCCCAGCCTCGGAGCACTTCACAGGCGTTTCAGGCAATGGCAGTAGACGAAGTGCTGGACCCGGCCGGCGGGAGTGACGTGGTGTTCGTCGCGGTGCTCGGTGAGCTGGAAGGCGGAGCCGAACTCGGCGTGCAGTTCGTCGGCGTCGTAGCGCATGACTGGCAGGCCGCTGCATTCGGTCGGGCCGTCGGCGGCGAAGGTGGCGACGATCACGTGGCCGCCGTGGCGGACCGCCTTCATCACCTGGCGCACGTAGGCGCGGCGGGCTTCGGCAGTGGTAAGGAAGTGGAACACGGCGCGGTCATGCCAGACATCGTAGGTGGCTTCCGGCAGGTCGACGCCGGTGATGTCGCCGGCGATCCAGCGCACCTCTTCGCCGCGCGCGCCGAGGCGGTTGCGGGCGACGCGCAGGGCGGCGTCGGAAAGGTCGAGCACCGTCAGGTCGCCGAAGCCTTCGGCGAGCAGGCCGTCGACCAGGGTCGAGGCGCCGCCGCCGACATCGATGATCGCCGCCTCGCGGGGCGCGCCGATGCGTCGGATCAGGTCGAGGGACAGCGTGGCCTCGGCCTGGAACCAGCTCACCGCGTCGGACGGCTTGCTCTCGTATACCCGTTGCCAGTGCTCTCGTTCGGACATGACGACCTTCTCCGTGTTGCGCTGCGACCCATTACCCACCAAGGGCGTTAACGGCACATTAACGCCATAGGCGGTGTTGCGACAGGGCCGCTCCTCAACCGTAGGCACCGCGCAGTGACATCACGCCGCGCCTTCGCGCCGCCTGGCGGATCAGCAGTTCGCCCACGGCCAGGGCCAGCGCCACGCCGCCGACGATCTTGCCGGCGTAGGCCCAGTCCATCGGCGCGCCGGGGGTGACGACGAACAGGCAGATGCCGGCCAGCACATGCAGCGCGACGAACAGCGCCCAGAGACTGGCCAGGCGGTCGCCCAGCGGCATCCGGTAGGGCCGTGGACGCGGGTCGGCGCGGCGCAGGCGGACGAAGGCCAGGCACATCAGCACATAGGGCATCATGAAAACCATGGCGAAGATCGACAGCAGGGTCCAGAACAGTTCCTCGGCAGTGTGCGCCACCAGGCCGTAGAGCAGCAGCAGGACGATGCTCACCGCCGAGGCCAGCACCGCCGAGCCGATCGGCGTGCCGTGGCGCGAATGGACCACGCCGAACAGCGCCGGCAGCTCGCCGGCCTTGGCCGCTTCCACCGCGGCACGGTTGGTGCCCATGCTCCAGGTGACCATGTTGGTGAAGAGGGTGAACAGGACGAAGGCGCCGACCAGATCGGCGAGCATCCCGCCGGCGCCGTCGTGGCCGTAGATGTTGTAGAGGGTATGGGCGAAGATCCGGGTGACGTCGGTTTCCTCGGCCGGTACCGCGGCCAGCACGCCGAGGGTGCCGAAGATGTTGAAGGCGCCGACGATCAGCCCGGAGATCAGCACCGCGCGCGGGATGTCGCGGCGCGCGTTGCGCATCTCCGCGGCGCTGCAACAGGCCAGCTCGGTCCCCATGATGCCATAGACCATCACTCCCAGCGCGGCCATCTGGCCCGGCGAGGACGGGACGATGGAGTCCAGGCTGAAGTCGTTGGCGAAGCCATGGTTCCAGCCGAAGTGCAGGCCGCCGACGCCCAGGGCGAGCACCGCGAGCAGCTTGAGCAGCGCGCCGAGGTTCGGCAGCCACTTGCCCAGGCGCAGCGCGACCACGTTGAACGCCGCGGTGAGCAGCGCCAGGGCGATGCCGATGGCGATCTTGCCCCAGAGGCTCAGCTCGGGGAAATAGAAGGCGCCGAGCATGCTGCCGAACAGGGTGTAGACCGAAGGCATCCACAGTGCGTTGTTGACCCAGTACATCCATGACACCCGGGCCCCCCAGCGGAAGCCGAAGGCGCTGCGCACCCAGTGGTAGACGCCGCCGTTGGCGGGGAAGGCGGTGCCCAGCTCGGAGGTCATCATGGCCATCGGCAGGAACAGCAGGACCAGCACGTAGAGCCACCAGAACAGGCTCGACGGACCGAGGGAGGAAGCCAGGGCGATCTGGTCCATGAAGAGCATCGCCGAGACCGTGTAGAGCACCACATCGCGCAACCGCAGGACCTTGTTCTTGTTGTCGTCCATTGGGGTTCTCCTGAATGTTCGGGTGGGGCGCCGGCGGCGCCCCGGCGCTTACCGGTGACCGGCGCGGACAAGATCCTCCACGGTTTCCTCGATGCTCTCGCGCAGCACCCGGACCACGGTATCGACCTGTTCGCGGGTGAGGATCAGCGGCGGCGACATCACGTTCAGGTGGACGATCGGACGAACCAGCAGGCCGCGCTTCTGCGCCCGCAGGTGGACCCACTCGCCGATGTTCAGGCTTTCCGGAAACAGCGCCTTGCTCGCCTTGTCGGCGACGAACTCGACACAGGCCATGAAGCGCATCCCGCGCACGTCGCCGACGATGGGCAGGTCGCGGAGACTCTGCAGGCGCTCCTCGAAGTAGCGGCCGACCTCGTCGGCGTGGGCGAGCAAGCCCTCGCGCTCGATGATCTCGATGTTCTTCAGCGCCGCCGCGCAGGCCACCGGGTGGCCGGAGTAGGTGAAACCATGGCTGAAGCAGCGGCCCTTGTCCGGCTCGGCGATCACCTCCCAGATGCGCCGGGAGAAGATGCACGCGCCCAGCGGCTGGTAGCCGGAGGTGAGGCCCTTGGCGGTGAGGATGATGTCCGGCTGTACGCCGAACACCGCCTGGCTGGCGAAGAAGTGGCCGAGGCGGCCGAAGGAGGTCACCACTTCGTCGGAGATGTACAGCACGTCGTAGCGCTGGCACAGCTCCCACATCCGCCGGTGGTAGCCCGCGGGCGGGACGATCACGCCGCCGGAGCCGAACACCGGCTCGGAGATGAACGCCCCCACCCGGTCGGCGCCCAGTTCGAGGATCTTGCGTTCGAACTCCGCCACCAGGCCATCGAGGAACTCGGCCTCGCCCACTCCTTCCGGAGCGCGGTAGTAGTAGGGACAGGCAAGGTGGTGGATGCGCTCGTCGAGGAAGTCGAACTCGGCCGGCCGGTCGGCGCTCTTGCCGCCCAGCGACATGCCGAGGAAGGTCGAGCCGTGGTAGGCGTTGATCCGCGTGATGACGTGCTTCTTGGCGCGCTTGCCGCGGCAGTTCTGGTAGTAGTGCATGAGGCGGATCGCGGTGTCCACGGCGGTGGAACCGCCGGTGGTGAGGAACACGTGGTCGAGGTCGCCGGGGGCCAGCTCGGCGAGCTTGCGGCAGAGTTCGATGGCGCGCGGGTTGGCCATGTCGCAGAAGGGATTGGAATAGGCCAGCAGGCGGGTCTGCTCGGCCACGGTGCGAGCCATTTCCTCGCGCCCCAGGCCGATGTTGGTGCACCACATGCCGCCCACCGCATCGAGGTAGCGGTTGCCGGCGGTGTCGTAGATATAGGCGCCGTCGCCGGCGGCGATGTTCAGCGAGCCGTTGACGCGGTGGTCGTCGAACACGTGGTAGCCGTGCATGTAGTGGGCCTGGTCGGCACGGACCAGGTCGGCGTCGCCGAGGGGGGACGTGGCGTGCATTCTTGCGTTCATCGGGCTGTCGCTCTTCTCGGATGGATGCTCCGAGGGTGCAAGAGCACCGCGCGGCGGGCCATACCCCATTTTGGGGTAAGCGCTGGGTGCGGCCGACGCGGCTTGCTATCCTGCGGCGACAACGACAAGAACGAGCCGTACCGTCCATGCAGGCCATCGCCCCGAACGCGCTCGACCGCTGGCACGAACACCTGGCGCTGGCGATCCGGCGCCTGCGCCAACCCGACTTCCTCGCCGCGCTGGTCGACGCCATCCACCAACTGGTGCCGATCGAGTCGAGCATGATCAGCCTGGAACGCAAGGGCCACGCGCCCACCCTGCTCTACGAGCGCGGCATCGCCGAGCGCTTCCGCGAGGCGATCATCCGCCGCTACTTCTCCCGCGCCTACCTGCTCGACCCTTTCTGCCTGGCGGTGGAGGAAGGCCTTCCGGAAGGCTTCTACACCCTCGGCGAGATCGCCCCCGACGACTTCTTCCAGAGCGCCTACTACCAGACCTACTACCTCGGCGCCGGAGCGGTGGAGGACGTCTACTACATCCTCGACCTCGGCCCTACCGAGAAGCTCTCGATCTGTCTCTACAACGGCCTTTCGGCGAGCCGCTACAGCGACGCCCAGGTCGCCGCCCTCGCCGGCCTGGCGCCGCCGGTGCTGGAGCTGGCCCGGCAGTTCTGCGCCGGGCGCGCCGACCTCTCGCCGAACCCGCAGGCCGACCTCGCCCCGCGCCTTCAGGAAGTGCTGCGCGGCTTCGGTCGCGACGTGCTCACCGACCGCGAACGCGAGGCCTGCCACCTGCTGCTCAGCGGCCACTCGGCGAAATCCAGCGCGCGGCTGATGGACATCTCCCCGGAGACCGTGCGCATGCACCGGAAGAATCTCTACACCAAGCTGGAAGTCGGCTCGCAGTCGGAACTGTTCGCGCTGTTCATCGAGTGCCTGAGCCAGGGGCAGCGCGTCGGCCCCTGAGACTCAGGGCGAGACGCCGCCGAGCAACTGTTCGGCCAGCGCCGAGCCCTCGCGCAGGCGACGGTCGTTGCCGATGCGGCGGGTCAGGCCGATGCGGTCGAAGTGCTCGAGGATCTGGATGCTGCGCTTGCGGCCGATGCCCAGGCGGTCGCGGAATTCCGCCGGGCGGATCAGCCCGGCGGGGTCGCGCACCTGCACGGCGATCTCGGCCAATTGACGCAGGGTGGCTTCCGGGTAGAACAGGTCGCGCACCACCTGCTGCAACTGGCCCAGGCGTGCCAGCTTGCGCAGCAGGTTGCGCATGACGGCTTCATCCTGGCGCAGCTCGCGGGCCAGGTCGCGGACCCAGGGCGGGTC
>OGSK01000500.1_pt1 | contig 7893 bp, 10 predicted proteins | sample 1573861 | NCBI WGS metagenome assembly OGSK01 (sample SAMN03295834, study PRJEB24534) | human gut metagenome | isolation source: fecal sample 2 from infant 5 | host: Homo sapiens | place: USA: Pittsburgh, PA | collected 2014-07 | reverse complement strand
CCGCAGTGGCTCGCGGTATTCATGCGGGTAATGCGGTCAAAGCGGCGGCCAAAGTAGCCGGCGGCGGCGGTGGCGGTCGTCCGGATATGGCGCAGGCAGGCGGCAAAGATCCGGCTAAGCTTGGTGAAGCGATTGAGGCCGGCGTGGCAGTGATGCTGCAAGCCTTGGCGTGAGAGGGGGACTATCGTGGCAGTGAATGATGAAACCAAATTTTATGCACCTATAAAAAAAGGGGATTCGGAAGTATCCTTGATGCTTCGTGAGGTCATTGCGGCGATGCGTGAGAAAGGTCATGATCCGGTCGTACAGCTGGCAGGATACCTGTTGTCCGGCGATCCGACTTATATTACCAGTCACCGAAATGCACGTAATTTGATTCGCGGATTTGAACGCGATCGTATTTTGGAAGACTTGATTACGTCGTACGTAGCCCAAGATCGCCAATGAAACGGATTTTAGGGCTGGATGTCGGTACGAAACGCACGGGCATTGCCGTGAGCGACCCGCTCGGTTTGACGGCGCAGGCGGTGGAAACGTGGGAGCATGTTTCCCGCAACGCCGATTTGGAACGCATGGCCGAATGGGCGCACCATTATGATGCAGCGAAGATTGTGGTCGGTTTACCGAAGAACATGAACGGAACGATCGGTGAAAGAGCGGAAAAAACGCAAAAGTTTGCGGCGCGTTTACAACGTCTGCTCCCCGATACCGAAATTGTTTTTTGGGATGAACGACTTACGACAGTCGCTGCCCAAAGAAGTCTCTTGGCGGGTAACGTGCGTCGCGATAAGCGGCGCACTGTTGTTGACCAATTGGCCGCAGTGCTTATATTGCAAGGGTATTTGAATGCCATCGCACAGAAAGAAGGGGTAGACAATGGAAAAGCAACCGGAACAGGAACTGCAAAATGATGAAGAAGTAGTCATCGTGGAAGTGGAAGGACCGAACGGCGAAGAGCAGTACTATGCGCAAGATATTATTATTCCGTACAACGGCAAACAATTTGCCGTGCTGGTGTCCATCCCCGATGATGACGCACCGGAAGACGAAGAGCCGGAACTGATTTTAGCTCGCATGGATACGACCGAAGATGGCGAGATCGAATATGTATCGCCGGAAGAAGATGAATTTGAAGCGGTCCAAAAATTGTACGACGATATGTTCGAAGCGGAAGATGAAGAATAAAAAAACACATCGGCTGGACAAGCCGATGTGTTTTTATTTGCGACAATTTTGGGCGAATTCGTAGCGGGTGGCTATGGTATAATAAATTCGAGGTGAAAACATGCGGAAATGGTTGCCGGTAGGGCTGTTGGTCGTTGCCGTGTTATGGCTTGTCGCGACGGCACATTTGCCCCCGCAAGATGCAAGAGAAGAAGGGGCGATCCCCGTCAGGGAGAAGCTGGTGGTGTATTCGGATATGCCGCCGGATATTATCCAAACCTTGGCGGAGGTCTATCGCAATGAACAGCAGGTGGAACTTACCCTGATACCCTTGACCGGAGATCAGATTATAACCCATCTGAAGTCACCGGGAAATACGCCTGCACCGGATCTTGTCTGGGCGAGTCAGGCGACGTTGCAAGAGCTCGCTCGCTTTGATCTGTTGCAGCCGTACATGTCGGAACAAACCGATCTCGTCGCGCAACAATTCAAAGATGAAAACGGACTGTGGACCGGTACCTGGTATATTCCGATCGTGTTTGTCGTGACCAATGATTACTATCATTCCATGTCGAAACCGTTGCATTCGTGGCAGGATTTGACAGCGCATAATGATGTTCGTATTACCATGACCGATTTCGTAGCGGCGGATCTCTCCGCAGAGCTTTTATACTCGATGGTAGAACAATACGGACATGCGGAAGCATTCCGCAAGCTGGATTTTATTCATCGGCATGTAGTACAGTATTCGAAATATTTGTCGACACCGGTACGCGTGCTGGCGATGCAAAAAAGTGACGTGGCTATTGCCGATGCGTCTACCGCACGCGAATTTATGGTGCAGGGTTTGCCGCTGACCATGATTTATCCGCAGGACGGTACAGCGTACTACTTATACGGTATCGGGATTCCCAAATCGACACCGCGGGCGCAGGAAGTCGGCGCCTTGCTGAATTGGGTGATGGAAGGGCATGCGTTTACGCCTTTGCATCGCAAGCATTATTATTTTTACTATACCGGCTTTCCGAGTGCGCAGGTAGTGGATTCCGAAAATCGGGATTTGCAACTCTGGTCACTCCATAAAGCCTATACGCCGACCGGACGCAAAGCGTTGTTGGCGGCGTGGTTGAAGGAAGTACGATTCGCAGGAAAGGAAGTTGAATGAAACAAGTCGCAGTGATCAGCCTGGGCTGTTCAAAAAATTTAGTCGATGCCGAAATGATGATGGGGTTGTTGCAAAAGGCGCAATGGCAATTGACGGAGGATCCGGCGCAGGCGGATGTCATCGTCGTCAATACCTGCACGTTTATCGAAGCGGCTAAGGAAGAGTCTATTCAGGAAATTTTGCAGGCGGCGCAATATAAAGAAACCGGTCGCGCGCGGCTGCTGGTTGTCACCGGTTGTTTGAGCCAGCAATTCCGTGAAGAGTTGTTTCGTGAGATTCCGGAAATTGATATTTTGCTGGGCACGGAATCATGGGAACGCATTGTGGAAGCGGTGGAGCGTTTTGAACGTGAAGGCAAGTCACATGTCGCTTACTTTGATCGGGCACCGCTGCCGGATTTGGCCGCTTTGCCGCGCGAGCGTACCACTCCGCATTACAGTGCGTACGTCAAGGTGGCGGAGGGCTGCAGTAACGGTTGCGCGTTTTGCCTGATTCCCTACGTGCGTGGACGTTTTCGCAGTCGAAGTGTAGCATCCATCGTTAGTGAAGTGCGAAAAATGGCGCAGGAGGGTGTCCGTGAAATTAATGTCATCGCGCAGGATACCACAAGGTACGGTCGCGACTTGGAAAATCCGACGACTCTTGCCGCATTATTGCGGGAGTTGACTGCGATTGAGGGCATTGAATGGGTGCGACTTTTATATTTATACCCGAAATATTTTACGGATGAACTCTTACAGGAAATCGTTACGAATCCTAAAATCTGCAAATATATCGATATCCCGTTGCAACACATCAGCGATCGCATTTTGCAGCGCATGAATCGTCGTGACCGCAAAGCGGATATTATCAGTTTGCTTGAAAAAGTGCGCGCGCAGGCCGTTCCGATTACCTTGCGTACGACGTTTATCGTCGGTTTTCCCGGTGAAACGGAAGCCGATTTTAAAGAACTTTGCGAACTCGTGAAAAAAATCCGTTTTGATCGCGTGGGTGTATTTCCCTATTCGCAGGAAAACGGCACGCCGGCGGCGCGTATGCCGGAGCAGGTGCCCGACGAAATCAAACGCCAACGTTACGATATTCTGATGTCCATGCAAGCGGCGATTTCCGAACAGCTTAATCGTGAAAGCGTCGGTCAGGAAACGGTCGCCCTGATTGAAACGGCGGCGACGGCGGGGACCCCGGCGGAAGGACGTTTGATCAGCCAGGCGCCGGATGTGGACGGTAAAGTGTATTTGGAAAATGAACCGGATTTACTGCCGGGTGATTTCGTACCCGTAAAAATTATGGCAGGCTACGCTTACGATGTCGTAGCGGAGTCGATCGGACCGGCCTACTGATGCGGTCTTTGATGCCGAAAGCGCTGCATGAAGCATTGCTGCAAAGCGGTTTACGCATAGCGACTGCAGAGTCTTGCACCGGCGGTATGCTCGCGGCCGCGCTGACGGATCGGGCGGGCAGTTCCGCTTACTTCGAGGGCGCGATAGTTGCGTATCAGGAGCGTCGTAAAGAAGCGTGGCTCGGTGTGCGCGCCGAAACACTCGCGCGGTATACCGCCGTTTCCGAAAAAACAGCGCAGGAAATGCTCATGGGAATTTTGGGCAGCGCCGCGGCCGATATAGGCTTAGCCACGACAGGATATGCGGGGCCGGGCGGCGGCACGGTGAGCGAACCTTGCGGCACGGTGTATATCGCCTGTGGCAGCAAAACGGATTATAAGGTACACCGCTGCGTGTTTAGCGGTACGCGTGAGGAAGTGCGCGCAAGCGCTGTCCGATTCGCACTGGAACAATTGACAACATGGTTACAGACACATTCGAAGGAGGATACGATTGATGGAAAATAATAGCCTGAATGAAGGTAAAGTAAAAGCACTGGAACGCGCGATGAAACAGATCGAGCGGGATTTCGGTGCGGGCGCCGTCATGCGTTTGGGAGATGTCGGCTCCAACATGAATTTGGAAGTTGTTTCTTCGGGCTCACTGGCGTTGGATTTGGCGTTGGGCATCGGCGGTTTTCCGCGCGGACGTGTCATTGAAATCTACGGTCCGGAATCGTCCGGTAAAACAACGATCGCCTTGCATGCGATCGCACAGGCGCAAAAACAGGGCGGTATCGCCGCTTTTATCGATGCGGAACACGCGCTGGATCCGATTTACGCGCGCCATCTCGGTGTCGACACACAGAATCTTTTGATTTCGCAGCCGGATACCGGTGAACAGGCACTGGAAATTTGCGAGATGCTGGTGCGCAGCGGCGCGATTGATATTATCGTTATCGACTCGGTGGCGGCGCTGGTTCCGAAAGCGGAAATTGAAGGAGAAATGGGCGATTCGCACGTCGGTTTGCAGGCTCGTCTGATGAGCCAGGCGCTGCGCAAATTGACCGGCATCATCAGCAAATCCAAGACGATCGTTATCTTCATCAACCAGTTGCGTGAAAAAGTCGGTATCATGTTCGGCAACCCCGAAACGACCACCGGCGGTCGTGCGCTGAAGTTCTACGCGACCATTCGCATTGATATTCGTAAAGGCGAAACGATTAAACAGGGGACCGATGTGATCGGTAACCGAACTCGCGCGAAGATTGTTAAAAATAAAGTGGCGCCGCCGTTCCGTTTAGCGGAATTCGACATGATGTACGGCTCCGGTATTTCGCATGAGGGCACGTTAATTGATATCGGCGTGAACATGGACATTATCCAAAAGAGCGGCTCGTGGTATTCCTACAACGGCGAACGTATGGGCCAGGGTAAGGAAAATGTCAAAGAATATCTGAAACAAAATCCGGCGATTGCGCAGGAAATCGATAAATTGATTCGCGATACGCTGTTGGCCGAACCTGAACTTTTCGAAGAGGGCGAGCTGACGGAAGCGAATGACGAATGAAGATCGCGCCTATGATCAGGCACTGACATATCTTTCAAAACGAAGTTATTCCGCGCTGGAGATTCGTCGCAAACTCACGGCAAAAGGGTATACGGACGAAGAAAAAGACGCCGCGATGAAGCGTTTGCAGGACAACCGCTTCATTGATGACGAAGCACTGGCAAACCGTGTGTATCGTCGCTTTGTGGAGGAAGGCGTCTACGGCAACAGCTATATCGCCTACAAAATGAAAGAGCGCGGGTTGGAGATGCCGGAGCGGCTGAGCGCAGAGGAAGAAAAGGAACGGGCCCTTGCTCTTGTGCTTGCGAAATTAACCAAAAACGGTTCGGTATTGCGTCGGAAAGTCGGCTCCTACCTTGCCAATCGCGGTTACGGACAAAGCACGTTTTATGCGGTTTTGGAAGAACTCGATGCACGGGATTTATTGCTCTCCGAGCGTTCGAAATACGATTGATGTTGTCACAGTAAGACAAGCGCCGCTCCTACTTCGAGACGGAGTGGTGACGATGAATGGAATCGGTTTTTCATATGAAGCAGAAAAAACATCATAAAAAATGACTCCTTTTGCGGGAGTCATTTTTTGTAAACGTATTTATGAAAATTATTTTTTTGCTACTCCTGTCGTTGCTTTTAGCGGCGCGCAAAACATCCGCATTAAAAAGCTTTTTGCCCATGCCGGAGATATTTATAAGACGGCGCGTTACTTGACAGTATTATTAAAAAAATCTACAATAAATAAAGGCAATCTGTAAGAAACGAACATAAAAAACCAAATAATATATAGAAAATCAATTGATTTTCTATGCGCAAGGGAGGTGGAGATCATAGTTGAGACTCTCATGATAGGACTTCTCTTGGCGATTATCGGCGTGGCATGCGGCTATTTTTTACGACGCAGTTTAGCGGAATCGAAAATCGGCAGTGCCGAGCAGGAAGCTTCCCGCATCGTCGCTCAGGCGCGACGGGATGCTGACAGCACGTACAAAGAGAGCGTCCTGCAGACAAAAGACGAAATGCATCGTCTGCGTACCGATTTTGAACAGGAAGAAAAAGAACGCCGCACAGATTTACAACGGTATGAACGACGTTTACTGCAAAAAGAAGAAAATTTGGAGAAACGTGCGGATTCGCTGGAACATAAGGAAGAAGCGTTGCAGCGCCGTGATGCGAAAGTAAAAGAACGGCAAAGCGCGGCAGACAGCCTGTATGCGCAGCAGTTGCAAAAGTTGGAAGAAATCTCTGGCTTGACTGCGGAACAGGCGAAGGCATTGTTGCTGGAGCAAACGGAGACGCAAATTAAGCATGATCAAGCGGTCTTGATTCGTGAATTACAAACAAAATTCGAAGCGGAAGCGGATAAAAACGCACGTGAAGTGATTTCACTGGCGATTCAACGCAACGCCGCCGATCAGGTCGCCGAAACTACGATTTCGGTGGTAAGCTTACCGAATGATGAAATGAAGGGTCGGATTATCGGTCGTGAAGGGCGCAACATTCGAGCGCTGGAGATGGCGACCGGTGTAGATTTAATCATTGATGATACTCCAGAAGCGGTGACGCTGTCCGGTTTCCATTCCATACGGAGGGAAATCGCGCGTATTGCCTTGGAGAACTTGATTAAAGACGGCAGAATTCATCCGGCTCGTATTGAAGAAACCGTCGAAAAAGCCAAACGAGAAGTGGATAAAGCGATGCGTGAAGCCGGTGAACAGGCGACATTCGACGTCGGTATCCACGATTTACATCCCGAGCTGATTAAGATATTGGGACGATTGAAATATCGTACCAGTTATGGTCAAAACGTTCTGCAGCACTCCGTGGAAGTGGCGATGTTAGCGGGCACGCTGGCCGCCGAGATCGGAGCCGATGTAGGCATGGCACGTCGTGCCGGCCTGTTGCATGATATCGGCAAAGCGATCGATCAGGAAACGGAAGGCACACATGTGGAATTGGGTGTAGAGATTGCCAAGAAGTACCATGAACCGGACGTTGTGGTGAATGCGATTGGATCCCATCACGGCGATACGGAAGCGACCTTTGTGGAAGCGGTTTTGGTAGCGGCAGCGGATGCGATTTCAGCTGCACGGCCGGGCGCTCGTCGCGAAACGCTGGAAAATTATTTGAAACGTCTCACGAAGTTGGAAGAAATCGCCAAGTCGTTTGACGGTGTGGAAAGTTGCTTTGCGATTCAGGCCGGTCGCGAAATTCGTGTCATGGTCAAACCGGAAAAAGTGAACGAGGACGAAGCTACGTTGTTGGTACATAAAATTGCCACGCGTATCGAAAACGAACTCAAGTATCCGGGGCAGGTCAAAGTAGTCGTCATTCGGGAAACCAGGGCGACCGATTATGCCAAATAAATAAAACCGTCGTCATAATGACGACGGTTTTTACGTGGACGAAAAAAGGATTTTGCCGTTCCACGGTTAATACATATATCAGAAACGGAGGCGTTATGCAGTTCAGCAAAGAATTTATTGAGCAGGTACGTGCCGGCAATCCGATTGTCGATGTGGTCGGAAGTTACGTGCCGCTGACCCGAAAACAGAATAACTATTGGGCGTGCTGTCCGTTTCATGAAGAAAAGACGCCGTCATTTTCCGTCTCACCCGACAAGGAGTTTTTTTATTGCTTCGGTTGCCATGCGGGCGGTGACGTTTTTCAATTTGTGCAAAA
>OGSK01000499.1_pt1 | contig 7926 bp, 8 predicted proteins | sample 1573861 | NCBI WGS metagenome assembly OGSK01 (sample SAMN03295834, study PRJEB24534) | human gut metagenome | isolation source: fecal sample 2 from infant 5 | host: Homo sapiens | place: USA: Pittsburgh, PA | collected 2014-07 | reverse complement strand
TGTTGCCAATCTCAGCGGGTCTGTTTTTGATTGCTTCGTGAACTCCGTCGACTGTTTTCTTCTTAATATCGTCTGTGAAATTCGTGGAATGTTGCACACGAACAAAATGATGTACAAAAATGATATCCAAAATGATACCCAAAAACGACGACCTCTTGACAATTGAGAAACGCCTTTTAGTAAAGAATAAAATTTTAAAAATATTTATTTGGCATAAATGGAGAAAAATATGGCTAATTTGATAAATCAGAGAGCCTAGTGGGGACTAAGATTGATGACTTGAAAATTATGGATATATCTCATCTTACCGAGTTTCAAAAAAATCACAAGCCAGAAATTGCTATCTTGGCTGCGTCAGGAGAGCTAGCTCAACACCTATGTGACAGCCTTGTAGACAATGGCATAAAGGGTATTTGGAACTCTGATCCTATAAACCTTAAATTGACAGAAGAGATAGTCATTGAGGATGACCATCTTAATGAATCCCTATACACTTTAATCTACTATATAAATAACATACATGGCTATGATAAAAATAGTAACTAACAGCTAGGAATAATCTAGCTGTTTTTTCGTTGTAAAATAAAGAATATAGAAACATTGACAAACATCGATATGAGGTGTATAATAAATACGAAATCGAAATTCATCGATATCATTGAAGTATATCGATATATAAAATAAAGAAAGGGGTAATTATGAAAAGATCATACGCAGAGTTTGCACCTATATTCAAGGTTTTGTCTGATGAAACCAGGCTAAAAATAATTGATATGCTCTCATGTGGCGAGATTTGTGCCTGTGATATTTTGGATGGTTTGAGTATTTCTCAATCAACCCTAAGCTATCACATGAAAAATTTAACGGATTCAGGTCTTGTTAACGCAAGAAGGGATGGGGCATGGATGAGATATACTCTAAACCTTGAAAGAATAGTAGAGATTAAAGACTTCCTAGATTATATTACGGAAGATAAAGAAGACTGTATTTGTAAAAAAATTAAGGAAAAGTAAATGAAAAAGGAGTGTTAGTATGAAAAAAATGGTAATTTATGACCCAGCAATGTGCTGCTCAACAGGTGTATGTGGACCATCAGTAGACAAGAACTTATTAAGAGTATCCACAGCGATTAATAGGTTAAGTAAAAACAATGTAGAAGTAATAAGACACAACCTAAAAGATGAACCACAACTATACGCTGAAAATGATAAAGTAAGCAAGCTGTTAAATGAAGAAGGAGTCGATGTACTTCCTATAACAATGGTTGACGATGAAGTAGTCAAAACAAGAGAATACCCTACAAATGATGAATTTGTTGAATTTTTAGATATACCCAAAGAATATATAATGTCTGGTATAGCAATTCAAAAAATGAAAAAGAATAAAGGAAACAAATAGATAGGATAGGAGGTCAATGTGTATACAAGATTCAATCCAGAAAATATTAAGCTAAATAAGTATCTTTTCTTTACAGGCAAGGGTGGTGTAGGTAAAACTTCTATAGCTTCGAGTCTTGCTATAAACCTAGCAGACCAAGGTAAAAAAGTTATCCTTGTTAGTACAGACCCTGCATCAAACTTACAGGATATTTTTGAGACAGACTTAGACAATAAAATAAGAGATATAGATAAGGTAAAGAATTTAAAGCTAGCTAACTTTGAACCAGAGAAAGCCCTAGAAGGCTATAAGGAAAGCGTAGTTGGACCTCAAAGAGGAAAGCTTCCGGATGAGGTTATAGAAGCCATGGAAGAGCAGCTTTCGGGATCATGTACAACTGAAGTGGCAGCTTTTAAGGAGTTCACAAGCTTTATAGCTGATGAAGAGCTTGCAGCTGAATATGACCATATAATATTTGATACTGCTCCTACAGGCCATACACTAAGAATGTTAGAACTACCTTCAGCTTGGACAAACTTTTTAGATAACAACAAGTATGGAGCATCTTGCCTAGGCCAGCTATCAGGGCTAGATGAAGAAAGAGGTATTTATAAAAAAGCTGTTGAAAACCTAGCTGACAGTGAGCTAACTAGCCTTATACTAGTTTCTAGACCTATAGAAACAGCCCTAAAGGAAGCGGCAAGGACATCAAATGAACTCCACGAAATTGGCGTAGATAACCAAATTCACATAATAAATGGTATGCTAGATTCCTATGATGATGATCTTTCAACAGCTATACACAATATGCAAAAAAGAGATGTGGAAGCAATGCCAGAAGGCCTAAAAGACCTTGAAACTTACTATCTTCCACTTAAACCATACAATACATCTAGTATTGAAAATCTTAGAAAATTTTTCTCGGATGATATAGAAGAAAAAATGGAGTCTTCAGTTACCATAGACACTAGCAAGATATCAAGGCTAGAAGATGTTGTTGACGACCTATATAAGAACAATAAAAAAGTTATCCTTACTATGGGTAAGGGAGGAGTAGGGAAAACAACTATAGCAGCAGCTATTGCCCTAGCCCTTAATGAAAAAGGTCAAAAAGTTCATCTTGCAACAACAGACCCAGCAGACCATCTAAAATATATAATAAGCGAAAGAGAAAATTTGACTATTTCCTATATAGATGAAGATAAGGAGCTTGAATCTTATAGAGAGGAAGTCCTAGGAAAGGCAAAGGAAGATGGGGCAAGTGAGGAAGACATTGACTATATCGAAGAAGATTTAAGAAGTCCATGTACCCAAGAAATTGCAGTTTTTCGTGCATTTGCTGATATAGTAGACAAGTCAGAAGATGAAATAGTAGTAATAGACACAGCCCCAACTGGTCATACAATTCTTCTTTTAGAATCAACAGAAAGCTATAATAGGGAAATTTCAAGAAGCCAGGGAGATGTACCTGAATCAGTAAAGAAACTACTTCCAAGGCTTAAGGACAAGGATTATACAGAGGTTCTAATTATAGCCCTAGCAGAAGCAACTCCTTACTATGAAGCAAAAAGACTTAAGGAAGACCTAGATAGAGCAGAAATCTTTAATAAATGGTGGATTATCAATTCGAGCTACTTTGCAAGTGGCAGCCAAAACGAGATTTTGAAAGCTAGGGCCGATCAAGAAAAGCAGTGGATCAAGACAATAGATGAAACATCTCAATCTAACACAGCCCTTGTTGAGTGGATTCCAGAAGATTTAAAAGAAGACAATTTAAAAGACCTATTATAAGAATAGGCAGATAAATAAAGAGGTGAAATTGGTGAAAGAAACAAACGAAAAAATTAGCTTTTTTGAAAGATATTTAAGTATATGGGTTTTACTCTGCATGGCCGCAGGTATTTTGATTGCTAGATTTATGCCATCTGTCCAATCTTTCTTACAGTCATTGGAATTTAAGGGTCAAAACATAATCTTAACAGTTTTAATGTGGCTTATGATATACCCTATGATGGTTAGAATAGACTTTAATTCACTAAAAAATGTAGGAAGACATCCCCAAGGTATAATTATTTCTACAATAGCAAGCTGGGGAATCAAACCATTTTTAATGTTTGGTCTATCTACACTTTTCTTCCATTATGTATTTAGCCAGTTAATACCCGCTAATCTTGCCAATGATTTTGTTATAGGAGCAGTACTCTTAGGTACAGCCCCATGTACAGCCATGGTATTTGTGTGGAGCAGTCTTACCAATGGAGACCCAGCGCAAACTCTTGTACAGATATCGGTAAATGACATCTTGATAATCTTCCTATTTGTACCACTCGTACAGCTCCTTTTAGGTTTAAAGGGTATAACTCTACCAATGGATGTTCTATTAATGTCATTAGTACTTTTTGTTGTAATTCCTTTAGTAGGAGGGTTTTTATCAAGGTACTTTATAATAAAAAATAAGGGAAAAGATTACCTGGAAAATAACTTTATAAAAAAGTTTGACGGAGTAACTACTATAGGACTTCTTCTTACCCTCGTTATTATATTTACTTTCCAAGGAGATATGATAGTAAAACATCCACTTTATGTAGTTTTAATAGCAGTTCCACTAATACTTCAAAATGTGATTTCATTCTCTCTAACATATTTTGTAAGTAAAGTAAGCAAACTACCTCATGAGATAGCAGCGCCAGCTTCTTTAATAGCAGCATCTGACTTTTTCGAACTTTCAGTGGCTGTAGGTATAGCCCTATTTGGTGTAGATTCTCCTGTTGTTCTTGCATCAACTGTAGGGGTTCTTACAGAAGTTCCCGTAATGCTACTTTTAGTAAGGATAGTTAATAATACAAAAAGCTCATTCTCAAGCCTTGAAAGAGTTCAATAAAGTTAAGACATTAGAAAAAGTGCGACTATAAAAATTTAAGGTGACCCCCAAAAGTTGGACTTTGTACCAGAGACATTTAGAAATAATGGATTTTTTAAAGATAAACACGTTGATGGTATAATAGGTATTGATGATTTATTATGTTACACACAGGGTGATGTGAGAAAAACCGTAGAACTATTATTGCCTATTTTAAGTGCATTGAAGTTCATACCAAGATTGTAGCGACAACTATTCAAAAATTTATATACATTGTGGATGAGCTTAAGAACTTAAATAACAAAAGCTTTGCGGTTATTATTGATGAGGCACATTCTTCTACAGCTGGCAAGAATATGCAGGCTGTAACCCAATCATTAGCATTTTATGGTAATGAATTTTAAGATGAGGATGACTTCATCATCGATCAAATTAAAAAATCTGGTAAGCAGTCAAATGTTTCTATGTTTGCATTGACAGCTACACCAAAACCAACAACATTGAGAATGTTTGATAAACTTAATAAGTATGGAAACCATGAGGCTTTTCACCTATATTCAATGAAACAAGCTATTGAAGAAGTATTCAAAAATCTCCCGAAACATTCGGGAGATTTTCACATTATATCATTAAATTTTAAAATCTTTGTGAAGTCTTAGTATTTCGACAAGCATACCATCACGATATTTTGCGAGTGATTCGTGAGTGTTGCCGATGTAAGCCGGTCTGTTTTTGATTGCTTCGTGGACGCCGTCGACTGTTTTCTTCTTGATTTCGTCTGTGAATTTCGTCCATGTAGCAGCATCTTCTAACCAAGTTTCCATTGAAGGGCCGATATGGTCGAGTAAACCTTGAAGTCCATGTTCACCGCCACCTAGTTCAAATATTTGTCCAGGACCCATGATTGCCCATCTAATTGCAGGGCCAAATGTCAACGCAGTTTCGCAATCTTCCATGCTAACGACTCCCTTGTCCACCAAATCCATCATTTCACGAAGCACCACGGCTTGAAGTCTATTTGCTATAAAACCTGGAACTTCATTTCTGATGACGATAGGTTTCTTGCCCAATCTAGTGAATAATTCACGAAGAGCGTTCGCAGTTTCTGGGTCTGATTTTTCTCCTTGTGAAATCTCAATCAGTGGAATCAAATGAGGTGGGTTGTAAGGGTGCGCTCCGAAAATTCTTTCGGGACGCTCAGCATCTTCTGCGATTTTAGTGACTAGTAATCCCGATGTTGCTGAACACAAAACGGCGTCAGGCTTTGCATATTTTTCAAAAACCTTCACGAATTCCTTCTTCACGTCGTAATTTTCTGGAATACACTCTTCCACAATATCTGCAAATTCAATCGATTCTTGTTCGTTCGTAGTATAGCTGATTCTTGATAAAATCGTTTCCTTATCTTCCGCAACGACCTTCTTCTCAATCAATTCGTCCACGTATTTTTCGATAATCTTCTTAGTCTTTTCTTCACTTTCCAGACTTCTGTTGTAACTAATAACATCCATCTTACCCATAGCAAAAAGCAAAGTGAACGATGAACCAATAACGCCGCCGCCAATTACACAGGCTTTTTCGAAATTCTTAATCATAAAATCCTCCTTTTGTTAACTTAGATATTTACAATACTTTCATTACATATATACCCAAAGAGAACTACAAAACACACAAAAAGCAGCTAATCGCAGCTGCTTTTCGCTATTTATTTGATTTTAATCTTAAATTATATGCTCTCACAAACATCCACACAATTCCAACTGCTAGAATAATGTGACCGATTCCAGAAGTTCCGTCGATTGCCGCACGAACAATCACATCCGTTCTCTCACTAACCACCTCGTAAATTCCAATCACAACCATATTTACCACAGTGAACACAAGTCCTGTAAGATAAATCTCATAAGGTTTCTTCAAAACTTTTACATCTTTCATATCTTTTGCCAACAAATACATCAACAAACTAACGAAAAATCCCAAAACTAAAGTATGGACGTGGATTTTGCTAAGATGAGTTGCATCTGTAAAAGCGTAAAACTTCGTAAATTCACGGTAGAACACGCCGCCAATTAAACCCACAACCAAAAGCGCAATCGAATTTGCGAACAAATTATTTGCGCCGAAATCACTCACAAAATATTTGAACCCAAACCACACAATCAAGAAATACGCCACAGTTTTTGGCATCATCAAAGCGCCAATAGCAGGAATAGTTTTGCTGAACAACACAACAGGAACGTAGAACAAGAATGATAAGAAAATCGAAAGCCACATGTGCTTGAAACAAGCCATATCCTTCTTCTTGTATGACCATATAATCAACAGAATTCCCATAATCAAGAAGGGAATATTCCTGTAAATTCCGAACATATAATTTCCGTTACGACTGCCCCAATTATTTTGTGGCATTAACACAAGAATAATCCTCAAAGCTGCCAAACCATAAATTATCCATTTCTTAGAATTGTCTGTATCGTTACTTTGCAAGCGGTAATAATGATAATAAAGCACATAGAAAATTGTCATCGTAATACTCGTCACAAATTGTCCCCACGATAAAGCCGCAGCGTGCGCCTCGAAACCTCCCGGACTCAAATGCGAAATCACCCTTGGAAGCAAATGGAATCCATCCCCCAAGCCCAAAACAATCGCCATAATACCGAACAGATTTGCACCCTTAGTTTTTTCTAACAATAATCTAACACCAAGAGCCACCAATACTGACAAATAAATTACATCAAATAAACTCTCAAATATTTTCATTCTCAACACCTCGTTTCAGCCAATTAATATGCAAATTATATTTTTCAATGAAAATATCTCTCGACCATTCTTCTTTAAAATTTCTCTCAATCAAACCGTGAACAATAGCCTTCATAAAATAAATAAGCTCCTGATCTATACTACCCTTATCATCGTGAAAAATCTCGTAATATTCCTTCTTCTTAGCATTCCAGCCATCTTCAAGCTCGCTATTCCAATACAAATACTTAAACTTATAAATATTGTACTCGTCTTCTGAGAAAATCAAATCACAAACTCTACATCCAAATTCATCCAACGATTTGAACACATCGCCGTGATTTTCTTGTAAAATCGACATAAAAAGCAAATGAACATCTTGAGTGTACTCGTCCAAAATGTAAAAATAACAGTCCATTAAATCGTCAAAATATTGGTAGAAACTCCCGCGTGCAATAGAAAGCCTCTCCACAATATTTTTCACATTGCAATCCTTGTAAGGCTTCTTGGAAAACTCATCTTTCAGAACCTTATCAATCAAATTTCTTTTATCATCATCCAAATTATAAAAAGTTTGCTTCGGCATAAAATTCCTCCTTTAAAATAAAATGACACCTTGTCATACTTGTATTATAAGTGACACAGTGTCATTAGTCAAGGGGAATTTTAATTTCCCATATTTTTGATTGATTTAATTTTTTCATCATTTTTATTAATTTACAAAAAATAATACAATTTCCCCTAAAAAATGTAATTTGTTAACGTTTGTGATATAATAAAAATAACTAAAAATTTCCAGGAGGCAAGCATGAGTAAAGCTAAATTTGAAAGAACAAAACCACATGTTAACATTGGTACAATAGGTCACGTTGACCACGGTAAAACAACATTAACAGCAGCAATCGCACTTGTATTAAACAAGAGAATGGGATCAGGAGAATTCATAG
>OGSK01000498.1_pt1 | contig 7939 bp, 10 predicted proteins | sample 1573861 | NCBI WGS metagenome assembly OGSK01 (sample SAMN03295834, study PRJEB24534) | human gut metagenome | isolation source: fecal sample 2 from infant 5 | host: Homo sapiens | place: USA: Pittsburgh, PA | collected 2014-07 | reverse complement strand
TAGCGCGCCTGCTTTGGGAGCAGGAGACCGCAGGTTCGAGTCCTGTCGCCCCGACGACAAAACCCCTAGTCAACTTATGGTTGGCTAGGGGTTTGTTTGGTTCGTGCGACAGCTAGAAGCCGAGTCCCTGCGCCTTCAGGGCAGAGCCGACGGCGGCGCCCAGCATGGTGGAGAACTCGGAGCCGGCGCCGCGGAGGAAGTTCTTGGTCTTGCTCTTCTTCTCGCCCGATTGCTCGGCCATCTGCTGCAACTGCGCGACCACTTCCGCGGCCAGTCTTTCTGAATCCGGCCACTGCCCGGAGGTAACGCGTCCCTGGGGCAGTACGTCGGTGACCGCGGCCCGCAACACTTCGCCGCCCCATGCGTTCACAAAGTCAACGACCAAGAATTGGTGGTTCAGGCGGCGCAGGGCCCGGTGTGTGGTGGGCAAGTCCAAGCCAGACTCTTGGGCCACTCGGGACGCCTCGGCGCGGCCTTCCTCGTCAGTGAGCCGCACGGCCGCGATGAGCGTCGGCAGGTCTTGGTTGCCCCAAGTGGGGGGAAGTAGGTTTGTGCTCACTGCTCATCCCGAGTGAGAAGCGTGCCGCCCAGATCCGTCAGGGGGCCGTCCAGTGTCTTCAGGTCCGCGTCCTCGGGGGCGATGACGTCCAACCGGATCGTGCCCAGAGTCGCGTTCTTGCGAAACTTGTACCGATGGGAGCGGATCAGTTCCTCCGCGGTCTCCAGGTTAAAGCTGTTCCCGTGCTCGAACTTGTAGGTGCGTTGAGTATCCATGCCGACAGGATGGCACAATCTGGCGACCGTCCGCGGGCATGACGACGGCCTGGCCGGGCTTGGCGACGGTGGACAGGGCCCGGCACGCCGAACAGCTGGCGTTTCACGGCGTCCAGCGGGGCGCACGAGGTAGCCGCACCGAGCATGAACTGGCCCGTGGTCAGCCTGCCCAGCTCGATGGCCTTCCAGTCGGCGCCGTTCATCACGATGCACAGCGGGGCAGTGCCGTGGGCGTCCAGCTCGCCGAGCGCACGACGCACGCTGACAATCGCGCTGGTCTGGATGCTGCCCGCCGACAGCTTGCGCAGGTAGCCGAAGGATCGGCGGGACGGTGACATGGGCGGGCCTTCAGGCATGCGATGCGTGCGACAAGCACGCCAGAAAGTTGCTCACGTTTGCTCACACCTGCACACCCTAGACACTGTCCCAAAATGCTGTCTGGCTACGCTAGACAGCGGCGCAATTCCCTGTGGTGTCGGCTTCGTGGCTTCAGCATCCAAGGCAGGTTCGAGTCCTGTCGCCCCGACTCTGTTCACCCTTGTCACAACGTTTTGTGCAGTGGGTATGGCCCTATCCAGAGAACGGTGAACGGCTCTGCTGATTTCTCGACGGTCGCTGTGACAAGGGGAGATCCGCTCGACTGAGTGAATGTCTTGATGGGCTCGGTACGGAACAGTTCGGGCTGTCGCAACGCTGACGCTGAAGGTTGTATGACAGGGAATCCATGTGGACCCCCGTACATACCATGCTGGCTGCAGTTGTGCCGAGGCTGAAGGAACAGCACGGTTCCGAACCGCGGGACAACATTGATGCGACTCACTGGTCTACGTGCTGTTGGCGGACCCATGTTGCCGGGCTGCCCCGAGAGGCTGGCGCGTGGAAGACCCGACAGAACGGTTCACGACCGGCTCCACGACAAACGGCGCACCCCGAGGAATGCGCCGTCGCCGTGGAGACGTGGAGAGATCAGGCCTGCTGATCGACCTGACGGTTGGTAGCTGAAATCGATTTGAACAGGGCCACCATGAGCCCGACGAGGCCGACAGAAAGGCCAATGTGCCCGAGGCCGGCGATGCCGGAGATGGCAGGGGAGACGTCGGTATGTCCGTTAACTTGCATGATGCCGTGCACCACGAGCATCGCGATGGTCAGCAGGAGACCGAGGTTGAATCCCCAAAAATACGTGGCGAAGGCACCGCGGTGCTGCGACAGAGTGAATGCCTGCTCTAAGAGGAGCGCGATGAGGGTCAGCATGAAGCCCAGCGCCAGACTGTGGGTGTGCACCACCTTGAGCTGGGTCCAGCCGGTGAAATCGTGGGCCTTGGTGAACTCGCGGTAGAACACTCCGCCGACCAGGCCAATGACTAACCAGGTCGCCGCGCAGGTTGCAAGCTTCTTCAACGGTGTCATGAGGCCATCACATCATGGGAATCGGCTGTGGACATGGTCCGAAAGGTTGATATCTGGGTGACGAGCGGACGGGTTCAGGACGTTCCGACGTACCGTGCCACGACGGATGTGACGTCAACGGTCAATCCATGTATACTGTTGGGGTCCCGTTGGGGACATGCGGATGTAGCTCAATGGTAGAGCCCCAGTCTTCCAAACTGGCTACGCGGGTTCGATTCCCGTCATCCGCTCCTAGAACATCACTCTGGATACAAAGAATCCTGGCCTGACTGGACGGTGTACGGGGTGGCGTTTTCCGTGTTCTGGAGCGGTTTTTGATCTGTGGCGACTGATCCTGATGCCCCTTGATGGACTCCTGGAGACGGCTGATTAGGCCCTCGGAGAGTCCTCTCGGGGGCTTGCTCAGCAGGTTGAGGCGCGAAGCGTCAAAAAGTATGGGGCTAACGTCAATATGTTTTCCGAAGCCATGCACCGATGCCGTATGTAGCGTGGGAAAGCGCAATCATCGGGGCGCTCGTATTTTTCGACCTTGATACAGAATGTGCCACAGTCGTGGGATAGTCGGTCTCATCTTGTATAAATTGGCGTAGTGTTCAATGCAGATTTTGTTTAACGCCTTTAGAACGATCAAGGTGGGGTGTCCAGGAGTTGAATTGCCCTGGACACCCCACCTTTGCTCTGATGCGGCTATACCACCGGGATTTCCCAGACAGGGGTGCGCATCTGGTCTGTGGCCAGATAACGCTCCACAGTGTTGCGCTGCGCTGTGGCTCGTTGTTTGAGAAATGTTGACTGTGACTGGTTCATTGGTAGGTACTGGTTGATGACCCAGGCTCGTGGCGTAATGCCAGCACGGGCGAGGTCATCAGCGAGTTCCTTGGCTTCCAAGATCGGAGTTGACTCGGGAAGCGTTACCAGGATTGGGAATGTCCGGCTCTGATCTCTCAGACGCATTAGAGCGGTCAGGGTGCCATTACTCCCTTCATCTGCCCCGGATTGGCGCAGGAGCTCTCGGTGATAGGAACCCGTAGCGTCCAAAAGCAGCAGGGTGTGTCCGGTGGGAGCTGTATCGATGATGACCCAGCGGTGGTCGGCTTCTTCTAGGACAGCAGAGAACGCTCTGAAGACAGCAACTTCTTCCGTGCATGGGCTGGCAAGGTCCTCGACAAGCTGTGCTCGGCCATCAGAATCCAGTGTCGCACCCTTTGTGTTGAGCACTTCTCGACGGTACTCTTCCACAACCTTGTGAGGATCGATGCTGACCACATCGAGACCTGGATATTTCTGCGGAAGAGTCACATCCAGGTGCGAGGCCGGGTCAGTGGTCGCCAGAAGCACAGGCAACCCCTTGCGAGCGACAGAGATGGCAAGAGCCTGCGCGACGGTCGTCTTACCTACTCCACCTTTACCCATAGCCAGAACGACTTTGGGGCCGCCTCCTACGATCTTTTCTGTTGCCTGAGACAGGGCAGATTGCACCGCCTCGTTAACGTCGACAACTTCGGCGGAGGGCAGTTCCTCAAGGCCGGCCACGCTCTCGTGGGACTGCGGGGCAACAGTGGTCAGTCCCTTGATTCCCATGACGGGTTCAGGGTTCATGGGAATCGTGAAGCATGCCAATCCACTGAGCACTGGATGGGTAGTTGCGAGTCCATTTAGGACACTCCGCTCGCCGAGCATAAGCCTACGGTGGAGCGGGTCATTGCCTGCTTCGGGCAAGAGTGCGTTGACAACCAGCGCCTGCGGATTAACCCCGAGTTCCGAGAGCTCGCTGGCTGCACGCTCAGCCTCCTGGAGAGTGGAATCTTGAGCACGTGCCACAAGCACCAAAGTGGTCAGAGCAGGGTCCTTCAGTGTATTGACCGCATCGTCGTAGGTCTGGCGATGCTTATCGAGTCCCGACAACGGACCAAGGCAGGAAGCATCACCAGTTCCCTTCTCAATGAAAGACGACCAGTCACCCGGCAGTGCGAGCAGCCGCAACGTGTGGCCTGTGGGTGCGGTGTCGAAAACAATGTGATCGTAAGCATCGACAATGTTCGGGGAATCGAGGAAATCAACAAACCTGTTGAATGAGGCGACCTCCACCGTGCATGAGCCAGAGAGCGTCTCCTCGGACTCGCGCAACACTTCGGGCGGCAGGAGATGACGAACTGGCGCAAGAATCGACTCGCGATACTTTTCTGCCTCCATGTTCGGGTCAATCTCGATCGCATCGAGCTCGACCTCCATCCCCGTGTCCCTGGCAACAACGTCGCCTAGCGCAGTAATTTCAGATCCGATAGGTTGCCCGAAAACCTGTGCAACATTTGATGCCGGATCCGTCGACACCAGCAAGACTTTGCGCCCTTGTGCAGCAAGCGAAAGGGCAGTAGCGCATGACACCGTCGTCTTACCGACCCCACCCTTGCCAGTGAACATCAGAAACTTTGTTGTTGGCGGCCACTGGCTCAACAGCATCCCGAAGCACCTCCACAACACGACGAGCCTGCCACTGGAAGCTCCGATCGGCCGTCACGTGCAACTTGAGAATCGGAGGTGCCTACAGAATCCCGACGCGCCCACGCACGCAATTGTGTCAGGGTGGGATACACGCCCTTAAGGACGATCTCGCCGTCAATCACCACCACGGGAAGAGAATCCGCCCCTTCAGACTCAAGCAACTCACGCACAACCGGAGTGGACGCAAAGTCCAACGGAGCACTGGCCAAATTGTGCCGCACCACGTCCAGTCCTTCCTTCCGCGCGGCACTCACAGCCGCCGCCGCATCAACGACTTCCTGATTAACGTCCTCTCCGCATACGCCCGACGAACAGCACATCGTCGGATCAAAGATCTCGATCTTGGTCATCTCCTACCTCCACATGTCATATCGATGAGTGTCGATACGACACATACTACACCTACATATCGAAATCTATCAACATGTGGCATGATGGAAGGGTGAACGATAGTTACATGTGCGCTTGCCCTGTGGGCGAGGTGACCTCGCCGTCAACGTCGCTTGAAGCTCGGGTGGAGCAGTTCAAGGCATTGGGTGATATCACCCGGCTGCAGCTAGCTTTGATGGTCAAGCAGGCGGCACCGTCCCCAGTGTGTGCATGCAACTTCCCTGAAGCCTTCGGCATAAGCCAGTCGACGATCTCCCATCATTTAGGCAAGCTGGTCAAAGCAGGGGTTCTCGAAAGACAGAAGCGAGGGAAATGGGCGTACTTCACGCTCCATCCAAGCTTTGATCACAATCTTCTTGAAAACCTTGAGTCAGGAGTCGCCATGAATGTCAGTGACACAACCTCAGAAACCACAATCTTGTTCGCCTGCCGGCAAAATGCTGGGCGTTCCCAGATTGCCGCAGCGTTAGCTAAGCAGCTTGCGCCAGAAGGTGTGACGATTCTGTCGGCAGGATCCGAGCCTGCTGATGCAGTTCATCCCGTCGTCGTTGAGGCTCTCGCCGAGATTGGCCTCCAACCCGATTCTCAACCCAAACCACTAGACCCCGCACAGGTGAAAACGTCTGACTGGGTCGTCACCATGGGGTGTGGCGAAGCCTGTCCCTTCTTCCCAGGCGTCCATTATCAGGATTGGAAGATCGACGACTCCAGCGACCGTTCACTCGAAGAAGTCCGGGGCATCATTGACCAGATCAGAACACGCGTCCAGGAACTGCTTGACACAGTCTCCCAAGGGTAATCCCCATGAGCCTCTCTGGTTGCAAAGAGTCTTGGTGCAACTAGGAAGGTCGCCGGGGCCGTGTTTATTGCTCTCGCGCAGCTTCCGGAGCTCTAGCAACAGCTGCATTGAGCCAGTGAAAAGCTCCTGGCGGAGCCCCAATGTCGCGTCGACACTCCTTCATTAACAGTTCTGTTCCCTGCATTGCGTCGCCTAATAGCAGCAAAAGCTATAGGCCTTGCCGCCACACTCAGCACCCCGCAATTGCCCGCACACCCGAAGCCTCACAAGTCCTCGTCGACCAGGCCACCATTCACCCCGACGACGCTATCGCCATCAGGTTCAACAACGGAGCAACACACTGACTCAACAGGATCCTTCACCCAACGCGCTCCCGTCATATAGTTTCCCTGTCTTCCGGACGACGTGCACCCACGGGCTCGAACTGTGCACCCAGCACGGCTAGATACGCACCCACCGGGGCGCCAACCGCACCCATCCCGAACTTTGTATCCATCGTGACCACCTTTGGTCGCTGATCGCCCCGAGCCGTCTGGCACGGGGCGAATTTCTTTTATCAGCACGAGGCTCCCCGCATCAGCTCCATGACGACCTGATGGCTGCGTTCCAGACTCGGCAGCGGCAGGAATTCGCATCGGGAATGGAAATTGTGGGCGCCGGTGAAGAAATTCGGGGTGAAGATGCCTTGGGTGGACAGCCAGGAGCCGTCGGTCCCACCACGCATTGACCGGTGGATGGGCTCGACTCCCACGGCCGACATGGCGTCGAGCAATCGTTGGGCAGCGATCGCGTTGTCGGGGGTCTTGGAGTCTTCGAGATTGGCATAGATGTCCTCGAAGGTGACGTCGATCCGCGCCCGAGGATGAGCTGCGCGCACTTGCTCGACGACATGTCGAATCTCGTCCTTGCGCTCCTCGAAACGGGCACGGTCGTGGTCACGGATGTTCAGATCAACTGTCGTCGCCGACTGGTCGCCGTGGATGGCATCGACCCAGATGTAGCCCTCGCGGTCCTTGGTGCACTCCGGAGTCTGGGCCGGGTCGAACCTCCCGATGAGGTCGTGGGCAACGAGGATCGGATTGACCAGAACGCCAAATGCGCTCATCGGATGGGCTGCAACTCCCTCGATCACCACCGTCGCGTAGGCGGCGTTGAAGGTGGCCTCGACCACCTCACCGAGCTCGCAGCAGTCCAGGGTGTACGCCCAGTCGACCGGGAATCGCTCGAGGTCCATCGTCCGTACTCCGCGCAGTCCGATCTCCTCATCGGGTACGAAGGAGAGGTACACCTCCGGATGAGGCCGCGAATCGGCCATCAATGTGACGACAGCCTCCATCACCGACGCCACGCCAGCCTTGTCGTCGGCCCCCAGCACGCTGGTTCCGTCGGTCACCAGGATGCGTTGGCCCACGTAGGCGTCGATCTCTGGGTGTTCCTCACGGCGGATCCACTGGTCACCACCCAGGTGGATGTCCCCACCGGTGTGTTCGATGATCCGGGCGTGGACGTCTGGGCTGAGGCCGGAGTCGGCGGTGTCGAGGTGGGTGCAAAAGCCGATTGTCGGCGCCTTCGTGCCATCAGGCAGGGTTGATGGGATCCGTGCCGTCAGCACGCAGGTGTCGCTGAGATGAATGTTCTCGACCCCGGCATTCTCGAGTTCCACGGCCAGCAACCGCGCAAACTCCCACTGCCCCTGCGAGGAGGGAACGACGGTGGCGGAGGCGTCACTCTGACTGGATATTGCGCTGTAGCGTAGGAAACGAGTGGCGAGAGCGTCCTGGAGTTCGATGGATGTAGTGCTCACGGCGGGCTTCCTCTCATGGGCGAATGCACGGACGAATCATCATCGGGATCATTCCAGAATCTGCGTGCGGCCGAGGGGAATAGTCGGCATGGGCGTGGTGACACTGGAAAAACGCGGGTAGCGGACCATCAGATCACTTCGAAGGCGTCTCATTGGCTCGCATGCCACCACATCGCTAGAATCGGATGGAATGTGTGTTCCCTGAAACGGGGACGACAGAATCGGAACCACAGGAGAAACTTCGTGCCCAGCACCCTTGA
>OGSK01000494.1_pt1 | contig 8001 bp, 8 predicted proteins | sample 1573861 | NCBI WGS metagenome assembly OGSK01 (sample SAMN03295834, study PRJEB24534) | human gut metagenome | isolation source: fecal sample 2 from infant 5 | host: Homo sapiens | place: USA: Pittsburgh, PA | collected 2014-07 | reverse complement strand
GATTGAGGTTGGAGCCGGCGATACTTTGGGTCATCTGGTTGATCGCCCCCATGAACGGTGCAGACATCATCTTCTTGACGTACTCCCAGGCCCCTTCACCGTCACGGGGCTCGCGCACATTGGTCTCGGCGTAGTAGGTGTTCCGCACCGAGTCGACGCGGTGCTTGGCATACTCGTCGGTGGTGAGCATGACGTCGGCGTAGGTCTGCAGTGTCTCCTTGGTCTCCTTGTCGACGATGGCAATGGGCTCGGCCGCCGGCAGGCCGTTCAGGGTGGATTGCATCACGTCGTTCATTTTGACGATGTGGTTGTACCAGGTGCCGGCGAACAGCCAGCCGCCGTCCTTGGCGGCCTTGAGGAAGTCCGCTGCAGCTCGATCACTGGTTTGCATCACGGCGGTCTTGGCGGCGGACCGAAGCGAGTTTTCGTAGGTGTTCGCTGCGGCGTCGATCACGCCCGGGGCCGGCTTTTGCCCGGCGACGATCTGCTGTGCCGTCGGCCGGATATCCTGGATCATCTGCTGGATGGCTTTGGCGTGGGCCGCGAGAATCGGTTCTTTGATGACCTTGGTGTTGCTGTTGCCCTCCGAGGCCTCCCAGGATTGCTTCCAGGTGAGGGCGCCGCACACATCGGGGTTGATGTAGGAGTTGTCGTTGGCCTTCCACTTGTAGTCGGTGACGGTGTAGCTCGCCTTGTTGTACTTCTGGACCATGTTGATGCCACCGTAGACCGGTATGGCATCGGTGATATCGACGTCGATCTCCCCGGTGTTGACGACTTTGCGGGCGGATGCGACAGCCTGGATGCGAGTCGAGCGGCCAGAGGCCTCGAACTGCTTGTTCATCGCCGCGGTGCAGACTTCGAACTTCAGGATATTGGCTGCGAGTGGTCGGGAGTCTGGAATCAGCGGCCGGGACAACATGCCGTCCTTGCCGATCTGGTCGACGGCCTGGCTCCAGATTGCATCCCCTACACCCACGCCCTGTATCGCGAGCCAGAGCACCATGATCTGGATAAGCGAGTAGCCATGCCCGAGCGGGAGCAGTAAGGCGCCGCCCGCAGCGGTACGCAAGGGGATCCAAATGTCACTCATCTTCCGACCGAGGACCTCGCCATCCTGAGCGGAGTCCACGGTGCCTTTGATCGTGGTGTAGGCGATGAAGATCATCCCCAGGAACATCACGGCACCACCGAACACGGACATCATGCTGCCCAGCACGTCCTCGGTTTCACCGCCTTCCACATTCCCGCCCGAGTGGATGGTACCCACGATGGAGCCGAAGACTTCCTCCAGGAAGTCGACGGATGTGTCACCCGGTGGCGGGGTGAACTGGTTCAGTCCACCCGAAGAGTCAGCGTGCGCTGCTCCTCCGAGAAAAGCGGCCAGGAATAGGCAAAGCAGCAGCGATTTTCTCATCTGGCTGCTCTCCGCTGGGCTGGCGGTAAAACTAAAGGAGCGGAAAATGCGTCGTGCACATAAAGCAGGGCGTACGGGATGCCGGCGAGTGCATAAAACTGGCTGCCGCCGGACAAATACTGCTGCACGGCATAAAGGGTCAGTACAGCAATTGTGGGGAATACCCACCAGCTTGGTAATCCACCCCAGATACGGTGCTGCCCGAGCGGAAGCCCCAAGTTTGTTAAAAGCAACAAAAGATAAAATACACGGTGGGTAAATCTAGTAAAGCCTGGCGACGACAGGAAGATAGAAAAACTCACTGTTGGCATGCGAGCAACCCCGCTATTTCAACAGTGCGATATAGCACTCTCCGACCAATTTTAACCCGGCATTCACAAATACCTTTGGCCAGATCAGCTTTACGCCAGAGAAACGTGCTGAACCCCCTAACCGACATCCCTAACAGCTCAGCAAGCTGCTTTTGGGAAATCAAGGGGCCAAATCGATTTAGAAAATCTTGTTCGAATTTTGCTTTCTGCTGAATCTGCTGGGGCATCGCGCTCATGGGTGGCTACCTGCTTAACATCTCGACAAGTGTCTAAATGCTCTCGGTAGCAACACATTACGTCAACAAGCGTAAACCGGGCGCCTTTACGGCCGCTCGGGGTCTATCGCAGAAAAATCCTCATTAAACCCCGAGCGAAATATTATTGACCCGTGCTTTCCTCGGGGTTTAATCCAACCTAAAGCACCAAAACCCCGAATAAAATTTATTTTAATCGCAAACAGTGGATCAATTAAAAAGCACAATACCCCATATACATTCACCATACGCCCCATATCCTTTCACCTTTCACCCCATATTCTTTCACCATTGCCCCATAAACATTCACCTACGCCCCATATCCTTTCACCTTAGCGCCCCATAGACGTTCACCTTCCGCCCCATAAGCTTTCACCTTTCGCCCCATAAACGTTCACCACTAAATAAAAATTCCTTTAATAACAATTCTTTACGCACAGCTAATCTATCCCTTTGTTTGTATGTTTGTTCTCTTTTTAAAAAAGAAAAACAAACATACAGACAGACTGGACGGAGATGAGGTTGGGAAGTAGAGTAAGAAAGCGGTGCTGGTTGGGGCGGCAACCCCAACCAGCACCTACCACCTGTGACCGAAGGAGGGTCCCAAATGGCTAAGAAAACTATACCCGATATCGTGCTAGACGACGCCTTGGTTGCGGCAAATCCTCGCCTAGAGAACCCAAAAGCCGAATCCGAGCTCCAAGCTCTGAGAAAGCTACTTGGCCCAGCATGTGAGCAAGTCGTTAAGGCATATACGGCGGTTGCTGACCAAAAAAGCGCGGAACGCGCCTTCAAACACTTCGTGCAAAACTTAATTTCGGCAGCCTAGCCCTAACTCATAAAAGCCCCACCGTCACTAAGCGAGACGTATGGGGCTCTGAGATTCAAAGCTGGCCTTTGTAAATGCCAAAGTCTTTACGCTGAGCCAAGATAGCCTTTACAACGAGCAACAAGGTAATACCCGACAGCAGCAGAATAAAAACCATCTCCCTAAAAGCAGGGAAAAGGTAACTTAGATCACCCCTAGCTTTTAAGACCCCAAGGGTCATCAAGACCGTACACAACACAACCCCGATAAGCGAACCCGCAATGATAATCTCTCTCTGCCGCTTATCGAACGGCGTGTCCTGATGAAATGCGCTTATACCATCTCTTAGAGACGCACCAAATAAAGCAAGGCCGGCAAAAGGCCAGGCCACTAAGGACTTAATTTCTTCCCTTGTTCCCCCGACCGAAAAGATAACAACCATCCAAACAGCAACAGGCAACAACACAAAAGCAACTTCATAAAACGCCTTCACCGCAACTGAAAAGTAAATCTTAAACCAGCTCCCCACTTCTACTGCTCTCCAATTAATAGCCTTACTACATACAGATCGATTTACTGGCTCAGAGCGTCCACCAACTCAATAACTCGCCCAGGACCCTCTCTCCGAACCGAGCTTGCCCCCACTCAATCGCCGAGCAGTAGCTGTCGCCCACACCGACAGATTCCAGAATCCTGATATCACTTGCTCCTGTAAGCGGTGAGCTCAACAGGCCAGCGACCAGCAGAGCGTCATCAACTGAGGACAAAACGTCGTGGCACTGGACACCATTCATAAGAAAACTCACCGCGCAGGCCCCAACCCAGCCAGTGCCAACCCTGGATTCCACTCCAGGTACCCCACATTCGGTCGAAAGACGGAAGCGCGGCGAGACGTCGATCTCCTGCTGAGAAGCTAGATAAAGGCTTGTATCGGTCATTCCCACGTTAGAGTTCGTCCTTCAAGCGCTAGGCTGCTGCGGGCTCATGTCTACTGCTGTCTGATTTCTCATGACCTGCTCCCCGATTTCAGTACCACGCCGAACTTAGTAGAGTCCGTTTTCCGAGCAGGAGACGGCAGTGAAAAAGCGTTTTACCGAAGAGCAGATTCTCGACTTCCTCAAGCAGGCGGAGGCCGGTGTGCCGGTGAAGGAACTGTGTCGCCGACACGGCTTCAGTGATGCCTCGTTCTACACCTGGCGGGCCAAGTTTGGCGGTATGACCGTGGCGGACGCCAAACGGTTGAAGGATCTTGAACTGGAAAACAGCCGATTGAAGAAGTTGCTCGCCGAGGCCCACCTCGACATCGAGTCGCTGAAAGTGGTCGCCCGGGGAAAAGGGTAAGCCCGACAGCACGGCGGGAGGCGGTGCAGGAGATGCAGGCGCGAACCGGCATCTCCGAGCGTCGTGCCTGTCAGTTGATCGGGCTGTCCCGCTCGGTGTTGCGCTACCAGCCGCGAGCCAGTGTGCAAAACACCGAGCTGCAAGCCCAACTGGTGGAACTGGCCCAAGAGCGCCGGCGCTTTGGCTATCGCCGCCTGCACATCCTGCTGCGGCGTGCTGGCGTGCAGGTCAACCACAAGCGGATCTATCGCCTGTACCGCGCTGCCGGCTTGATGGTGAAACGGCGGCGCCGCCGCCATGGCGTCGCGGTGGAGCGCGAACGTCTGAGTTTGCCGAGCGCACCAAACCAGGTCTGGTCGATGGACTTCGTCTTCGATGCACTGAGCACCGGGCGGCGGATCAAATGCCTGACGGTGGTCGATGACTTCACCAAGGAGTCGGTCGGCATCCTGGTGGAGCACGGTATCAGCGGCTTTCGTGTCACACGGGCGCTGGACGAGATGGCGCGGTTTCGCGGCTACCCGAAAGCGATCCGCACCGACCAGGGGCCCGAGTTCACCGGCAAGGCACTCGATCAATGGGCCTATCAGCGCGACATCAAGCTGAAGCTGATTCAGCCTGGTAAGCCCACGCAGAATGCCTTCATCGAGTCGTTCAACGGTAAGTTCCGGGACGAATGCCTCAATGAGCACTGGTTCTGTTCGCTGGCCGAAGCGAGAATCCGCATCGCGGCCTGGCGGCGGGATTACAACGAACACCGACCGCACAGCGCGATTGGCAATCTCACCCCGGCAGAATTTGCTGCAAGTTGGCGAACTCGCCAGCAGCAGCTGAAGCAGGAAAAATTAATATCAACCCCAGGGCCTACTAACTAGGCAGCGGTACTAAAACTGGGGGCAGGTCACTCAAATCCACGATCCGGCAGATCCTTGCACCGCTCCAACTTGAACAGTCCCTGAAGGGCAGACATGACTCCGGGCTCGGAAGCCCCAACCATGCTCTTGATTTGCAGGAAATTGCTCCAAGCGTATGTCCATCCAGAATCAATGTTTGGTCGGCAGATTTGCTTGGCAATTTCAGCAAGAGCGGCTTCGGGGGCAACCTCAAGAACCGGCGATGTCTCCTTCATCAGCTCATCTGACTCCACCGCTGTTAGGATCTTGTATGGCTCCACGTAACCAATAGCAAGGTCTGCCGCCTCGGTTTCAAAGAGCGAGGTGGCTGTCAGGTCGGTTCCTGCCATCACAACTCGATTGAATTTCACGCCGTAGAGTGACGCCAAGGATAGGTCGGCCTGCAGAAAGTCTGAGTCATTGACTACTACGTTGTCCCAATAGCTGCCCTTGAGCCTGGCATGCCTGAAGGTCGTGTTACTTATCGTCGTGTGCATGAAAGTGGAACCGTCCAACGCGGCAAGGTCAAAGCTAGCTCCGTTGAGCTTGGTCCCCACGAACACCGACCCGTACAATCGCGTGAATGACAGATTAGCGCCGGACAGGTCTGCATCATGCGCCCAGACCCGAGGAATGACTTGTTGGCTGATATCCAGAAATCGGAGGTTCCTTGAACGTAGGTCCAATGCCACTCCGCGTGTCATGAACAGCTCCTTGGCGTCCACTTTTCCTGAGTGCTCGGCGAGGTCGGCATCGGTAGTTGCCACACCAGACCAGAGCCGATCTGCACGATCAATATGGATGTGGGGTATCCACGCTATCGTTCCCTCGTCCTCATTATCCAACAAGGCGGTATGAGTCTTGAGCCATACGGTTGCTGAGTACTGAGCCGGAATCAGTATCACATCGGCGCAGAGGAGCAGCCATGAGCCCACTACCGTGCCGGCAAGGTAGCAAGCCCACTTAACCGGTGTCTGTGCCGTCCGGACCTTTTCAGGCAGTACTTCATGAAAACGCACTAACGTCGCATAGCAGGCGTAGACCAGCGCGGCCGCCTGGATGAGAAACACGACTGGACTTTGATAAGCCGCGAATCTGCAGGTGATCAGTAACAGTGTGGCTGGTCCCGCGAAGAGCAGGCAGATCACCATGAGGTAATCAGTGCTGACGTTCAACTGCTCATGCCTAGCATGGGGCTCGGTGTTGAGGAGTTTTGGGAATGTCATCGGGATCCGCCGCAGCGTCACCAGGTGACCTATCAGAACTATCAGCGGACTGAGCAAGTAAAAGCCCACGACCGGCACTGTCACGCTTACGAGTGGCAGCTGAATGCCTCTGCTCGGTATCAGCAACATCTCATCCTTCGTCGACGAGACGCTGGCCAAGACATATAGGATCAGCAGGGCGTATGAGAGGTATGAGGAAAGGTCGACGTGCTCGACAACTGCGCTCGTTGTTGCTGAGGGTTTTCCGAAGGAAGACGTTTTGGTTCTGAGGGGACGTCGAGGTCTCATGAGCAGCTTACGGTAATGGCAATCGGGCGAGGGTAGCCCATGGCCACCAGAGGCCGCAAACGACGGGAAAGCATCAGGTCCTCGGCAGATAGTTCGCCCTAGTTTCAGGTACACTAGCGGTACAGTACGGATATTCCCGACTGTGACGTATTGAGACCTAATGAGTTGATTTTAAAGTGATTTTGCGTAACGTACCGTGACTCATTGGAGCATTACTGGTACCTGGTGAAATAACGACACTGGCGAATTGAAAATCCCCGTGTCGGCGGTTCGATTCCGTCCCTGGGCACCATGAATACGACGAAAAGGCTCACCTCCGGGTGGGCCTTTTTGCTTTCCGCCGTTCGCCTAGACGTGCTGCCCGCCGTTGACGTGGATTTCCGCGCCATTCACGTAGGATGCGCCGCTGGTGCAGAGGAAGTAGATCAGCGAAGCGATCTCCTCCGGCCGGCCGAGGCGGTGCAGCGGGATGCTGCGCTCGACGATCTCCTCGGTGCCCGGCGACAGGATCGAGGTGTCGATCTCCCCCGGCGCGATGGCGTTCACCCGCACCCCATGCGGGCCGAAGTCGTGGGCCATCTCGCGGGTCAGCGCGGACAACGCCGCCTTGGAAGTGGCGTAGGCCCCCCCGGCGAACGGATGCACCTTCGAGCCGGCGATGGAGGTCACGTTGATCACCGTTCCCTGCGCCGCCTTCAGCTCGGCGAACAGGCCGCGCGCCAGCAGCGCGGTGGAGAACAGGTTGACGTTGAACACCCGCAGCCAGGTGGCGTAGTCGGTTTCCAGCACACCGAGGCGCTCGCCGCCTTCGCCCTTGGGCGAGATGCCGGCATTGTCCACCAGCGCGTGGAGCCGGCCGTCGCCAAGCTTCTCGCGGATCAGTTCCAGGCTGGCCTCGACGCCGGGAATGTCCTCCAGGTCCAGATGGATGTGGTTTTCCTCGCCGTCCGCCCAGGGACATTCGCTGGCCCAGCTCTGCCGCGACGCGGTGAACACCCGCCAACCCGCGGCATTGAAGTACTTCACCGTGGCATGCCCGATACCGCGGCTCGCCCCGGTCAGCAACAGGGTCTTTCTCTCCGCCATACGCCCTCCGTGAAGGCCTGCTGGAATGAACGCGACTCGCACAGCCTACAAGGAATGACGAATCGCCGCGGCGGATCTTTCGCCCATCCCGGCGAACGGCCGAGCGTGAGCCAGGCAGTGCCGATAGACTAGGCGGACCTTGTCCGGACCCCCGATCGATGCTGAAGAAAAGCTTCAACTCCCTGCTCACCACCTGGCTCGCCGGCCTGCTGGTGATGCTGCCGCTGGTACTCACCCTAGCCTTGCTGGCCTGGGTGGTCAGCTTGCTGAACCGCTTCGTCGGGCCATCCAGCCTGATCGGTCGCGGCTTCGCCGCCATCGGCCAGCCGCTCGCCGGCGATTCGCCACTGGCCTACCTGCTCGGTACCGCGCTACTG
>OGSK01000488.1_pt1 | contig 8096 bp, 7 predicted proteins | sample 1573861 | NCBI WGS metagenome assembly OGSK01 (sample SAMN03295834, study PRJEB24534) | human gut metagenome | isolation source: fecal sample 2 from infant 5 | host: Homo sapiens | place: USA: Pittsburgh, PA | collected 2014-07 | reverse complement strand
AAAGCGGCACGCGAGCTGGGTTCAGAACGTCGTGAGACAGTTCGGTCCCTATCCGCTGCGCGCGGAGGAATCTTGAGAAGGGCTGTCTTTAGTACGAGAGGACCGGGACGGACTGACCTCTGGTGTGCCAGTTGTTCTGCCAAGAGCATGGCTGGTTGGCTACGTCGGGTTGTGATAACCGCTGAAAGCATCTAAGCGGGAAGCACGCTTCAAGATGAGGGTTCCTGCAGATGAATCTGGTAAGGTCTCCGGTAGACGACCGGGTTGATAGGCCAGGCGTGGACGCATCGTAAGGTGTGGAGCTGACTGGTACTAATAGACCGAGGACTTACAAACACACACGTTCACGTCCAATAAGAATTTTGATGATCGCATCCACTGTACGGCTCCCAGCCCCCACGCGGGGGTTGCGCCAAGCCTGACTGGCCCCATAGTTTTTCCGGTGGCCTTGGCGGAAGGGAAACACCCGGTCCCATACCGAACCCGGTAGTTAAGCCTTCCAGCGCTGATGGTACTGCACGAGGGATCGTGTGGGAGAGTAGGACGCCGCCGGAATCATATTGTGTGCGTGTGGAGACAAGGATCATCCTTGTCTCCACACGCTTTTTTCACACACCCACACACCCAACAGCCGGGGGCGATGACACCAATCAACCCCCGGCCCCGTGCCGTCTACCCACAACCACCCACACCAACGCAGATCTGTTTTCGGTTTCCCCTTAGGCGCTAGGTAAATACGGACAGAGCGGACATAGCACTGAGGAGATTGTTCATCCTCAAGACGCCCTCCCGTAATTGATGCCGTTTCCTCCAGAAGCGGGCTTTCTGCCTTCAAAACACGGGGTCAGGGTCTCTCGGCCGAGGCGGTAGCAGCGCTGAGTCGAACTCAAGAACATGGGCCTTGAAGGCGACATGCATCCTCGGGAAAACTGACCGCAGTGCTTCCTTCCCCCGGCAACCGGGACCTGGACTCGCGTCCTCACCACGCTCGCGTACCGGCACATCGCCCCACTCGTGAGGTGCGGAGAAGCCGAGAGTGGCAAATGCATGGGTGGCGGCTGAGGTCCAGAGCCTGGGGCAGGAATGTCCCGACGAGAAAGTGAGGATACAAAACGTGGCCCCTCTCTGTGAGAAGGGCCACGTCAGTTTTGGAGGAGGTCGTCAGCAGGTAGTCGGGATGAAGCTGGAGTTCCTGATCATGTAGGCAACGACCCTGCCGCCGTTGAATAGGTAGTCGACTTCCTTGCCATCGCTGGAGAACGCAAGGGCCTTCTCGTATCCCATTCCATGGAAGTCAGAGGTGACGTCGGTCAGCTTGAGGTTGGAGTAGTCGGACCGCAGCTGTGCCTCGGTGATGCCGATCCGCGCACCGTTAGAGCTGGCGTTAGTACCACCAACGAACAGGTAGGCCTGGACATCGTCTCCGCTCGTCCATACTCCGCCGAGGAAGCCGTTGTAACGCGCATACACCGGGGTGTTGCGGGTACATACTCCGCTGACGCCGTCCGGGATGACATGGATCGTACCGGCGAGTTCCGCGGTGGACTTGGCTAGGTTAAGAGGCCCGACACCTGCCATATCGCCGAGTCGGATTGAGCCCTTCTTCGCCAAGTCGTAGACGATTGCCGCATCGCACTGCTTGCTGCTCATGACCTGGCTGGCAGCGACAGCAGCCTTGTCTCCCAGCACTTTGAGCATGACATCGCAGTCATTGTCGTCAGCAATGACCCCGCCTTGGGGGAGAGGCTCCCAATGCCCTCCGTTCTTCCTCATGACGAGGTGGCCGCCATTAGGGCCGGCCGATTTGCCGTTGATGTTGAAATTGGGTGCATACGCCACAGCGGCGTTCTGACCGTCGGCGGCCAAGGAGACCCACTGGACCTGGGCGTCGGGCGCGTTGAAGAGCTGTCGCACGAGATCCGGCGTCGGCGTGACCGAGGCATTGTTCGGAACGCTCGGCTTCGGTGCGGCTGGTGTTGATGCTGTCGATGAAGCGGTAGCCGCAGACGAAGCGGTCGCCGTCGACGTCGAGGTAACCGTCACCTCTGGGGTCGGGGTGTGGGAGGCTGACGCGGGGACTGCCTTCGTCGCATCATCATTCTTGGGCTTGAGGAAGTAGAAGACGCCAACTCCCAGAGCCACGACGAGGATTGCGGCGACGGCAACGATCCAGTACTGGCTCTTACGTTTCGGTTGGGGCTCATCGCTGAAGGGGATGCCGCCTATCGACTCATTAACGTCTGGGCGATCAGCGGCAGTCGCACCCGCCAGTCCTGCGGACCTGTCAGGCAGGTACTCGGCGGCCTGTTGACCGTCGCCCAGCTGTTGCTGTTCCTGGGGATATGTGCCATCCCAGTTTCCCGTTGGCTCAGTGCCCGCCCAGCCTTGCTGGTCTTGATTGGGATCCCAGCCCTGCGGATTCTGATTGGCGTCCGAATCCTGCTGCTCGTCCCACCCCGGCTGGTTTTGGGACTCCTGCCATCCCTGTTGGCTGTATTGATCAGCGGTCCATGCCTGTTGGGCGGGTTGGCCTTCCCAGCTTTCCTGACTGGGCTGCTGTTCCCAATCTTGCTGGGGGTACTGGTTGGGGTCCCATCCCTGCTGGGAAGGATCTCCCACCCAGCCTTGCTGGCCGGGCTGCTGATCCCAGCCTTGCTGGGGGTATTGGTTCGGGTCCCAATCTTGCTGGGGGTACTGGTTGGGGTCCCATCCCTGCTGGGAAGGATCTCCCACCCAGCCTTGCTGGCCGGGCTGCTGTTCCCAACCTTGCTGCGGGTACGGGGCATTCCAGCCGTCATACTGACCTGTCTGAGGACTCCACTCTGGCGCGTTACCGCCCTGCGGATACTGGTTCCAGTCCTGCGGGTACTGGCCGTTCGGGAAGTCACCCTGCTGCGGATACTGCTGATCGGCGTAGGGGGTTTGCGAACCGTCCGGCTCGGCAGGGATCTGTTGTGTCGCGTCGTTGTTTTCTGGCAGCTCCTGGGTGGGTTCATGGCCCTGCCCCTCAGCAGAGCCTGAATCGGACTGCTCAGGGATCAGCCCTGTCCCATTGTCGTCAGAGTGGGCATCGTCGGGGTGATTCCCCTTGCCGAATCCATCGTCAGCCACGATTCATTCTCCCTCTCAGCGTGTCAGTGAATGCGCCAGTTTGACGTTGATGACATGGCGAGCAGCGTCACTGAGACGCTTCTTGCCCGACGAGGACGCCGCCATCGACGTCAACGCCTGAATCATGGGGCCTGCCAGGCCAGGATCGGCAGTAATCGCCAGGTCACCGCCAGCAGACACGAATTTGCTTGCACGGCGTCCACCGTCGACCGAGAACACCGACACTGAGCTACCCAGGTCATCTGAAACGATGAGGCCCTGGTATCCGAAGTCGCCGCGAAGCATGTCGGTCATAACCTTCGACGAGAACAACGCGAGAGTTCCTGGATCGATCTTCGAGTAGGTCGCGGAGGCGATCATGACCGCTTCAGACCCAGCATTGAATGCCATTCGGAACGATTTGAGATACGGGTCATGGCGAATTGTCTTGTGGTCGGTAATTCCGTCAGCTTTGAAATCCGTGTCCTCGACGATGCGCCCAATTCCGGGGAAATGCTTAGCCGTCGAGATGATCCCGGCCTTGCGATGCCCCGCAATAACGGAGGCCGCGTACCGGCCACACGTCTGAGGATCGGTGCCGAACCCACGATGGTGCTTGGCGATCGGCTTGTTCTTGACGCCAAGTTCAGGATCGATGACGTCAGCGACGGGGGAGAAGATCATGTGGACGCCGAGGTCGGCGAGTTGGCGGGCACCTCTCATCACCACCGACTGAGCTTTGGCCGGGGACATCCGGGCCAGAGCTTCCTGGCTCGGCAGTCGGTCGACTCCCGGAATCCGGATGTTCTGAACCTCGCCGCCCTCATGGTCGCTCGCGACGATGGGCTTGATGCCGTGCGGGCTGACACTGTTGACGGCGTCAAGCATGGCCTCGAGCTTCGACCTCTTGGTCCAATGACCCAAGATGAAGATGCCGGCAAGGCACTTGGAGTCAATGAGGTTGGCGATGTACTCCGGAGAATCTGAGGGAACCACCCCGACGAGAATGCACTGACCAGCACGCTCTTCGAGCGACATATCCGCCACGATATGGGCGGCCCGTGGATCCATCGGGATTGGGGTCACCTTCTCCGTCGGCGTCGAGGTAGGGCTCGGGGTAGGGGTGGGGGTGGCTGAGGACGGGCTGGGAGTTGGCGTGTCAGACGGAGACGACGACGTCACGGGTGCAGGCGAGGGTGATTCGGCTGGGGGCTCGGCTTTTGAAACGCAGCCAGCCAATGGTGCGCTCAAAGCGGCTGTGATGATTGTTCGGCGTCTCATGGTCGCAGTATTCCACAGCCTTTCCATTGCTGACAGTGACCAAGAACGTTACCTCGGAATGACGAGGTACACCTCCAAATCGATGTTACTACAGTCGAGGTATTCGCCGACAACATTGCAGAAGAACTTGTGAGAGCGCCCAGTTTGCGGGTTTCGCGTACTGACAAAGAAGTTCGACGGATGATTCGGCGGCACTGACTGAGCGAGGTTCAGAGCCAAGGAGCAATCCGTACGCGTGTTGGCGACCCATGTCCCCGGACCACACTCGGAGGCCCCGGCTGGGAGGTTGACGTGGGCGGGGACGCCGACCTGGGCCGGCGCCGGGGGCGGTGCAGCGGTGGTCGTCACCGTGGCATGGGCCGTTACTGTTCGCATCGGTCTGACCTCAGGCGTCTGGCTGGGTGCCGGGGTCGCGGTATGAATTGGCTGAGCGGTGGCCTCGGAATGAGATCCGGGCATCCCTTTGAGATAGACGAACGCGCCGGCTCCGACCAACAGAAGCAAGGCCAACAGAGCGATGAACCATCCAGCGTCGCTGCCGCGCTGGTTTGTCGCCGCATGTGCTGCTGGCGCGGACGGAGCCTGGGTTGCCATGCTCACCGCTGACGGAGGCCGCGTCCCCGAGGGCGCCGAGTACGGTGGAACCGGTTGTGGCGGCGCAACCGGGGCTGGCGGCGTCGGAGGAGGCGGTAGCGGACGAGGTACAACGAGCTGGACCGGCGGTCCGCCGTCGAGCCATGAGCGCAGCTCAGATGCCAGTAACTCCGCACTGGCAGGGCGTCCGGCCGGATCAGGCGCCAGACACGTCATGATGGTGTTCCACAGTCGTGGATCAACCCCGGGAATGTGGTCCGGGGGTTGGTCACGCAGAATATTTCCAGCTGAATCTGCCTGGAACGGAACGCGGCCGGCCAGCAATTGGTACAAGGTGACGCCGAAGGAATAGAGGTCGCTTGCCGCCAATGGCGTTCGTCCTGCAGCTACTTCTGGAGCCTGATAGTAGGGAGTCCCGACGATTTCGTGGGGATTGCCTGAAGCGACCATTTCCGAGACGCCGAAATCTGTGATTCGTGCCCCACGGACCTCCTCTCGGTCCTCGATGAGGATATTTGCCGGCTTGATGTCGAGGTGACGAATGCCGACCCGGTGAATCGCGGTAAGGGCCTGACAGACTTCGATTCCGAGGCGGACCGCCGTGGCTGGCTCGAGGCGGTGGTCGGGAATGGACTCCAGCACGTGTGCAAGGTCGGGGCCGTCAACCAATTCCATGATGATGGCGAAGGTGGAGGACTCGACGACCATGTCAGTCACCCGGACGACCGCGTCGTCGGCGACGGTCATCAGGATGTCGCGCTCCTGGATGAAGCGCCTCGTCGCGCCTTTGTCATTCGTCAGTTCGGGTTTGAGGACCTTGATGGCTCGAGGTGACCCGTCGTTGAGATCATGCCCACGCCAAACCGTTCCCATCGAGCCTTGGCCGAGCACCTCGTCGAGGATGTAATGGCTGCCAATTTGACGTACTGTCGACCCGCCGGTGGCGTCCTCCTCGGACATGATTCACCCCTTTAATGATCGCTCGGCAACCACTCTCACTGTAGCGACCACAGCTCGGCCGAGGACATAGCGGCCCTCAGCCGGTGACGTCTTCCAAGTCGTCACTGTGGGAGCCACGACGCACGATCACCCAGGCGATGCCGAGCACGATGAACCACACGGGGGTGGCAAGGAGAGCCTGGCGGGTGTCGTCAGCCCCAGCCAGAAGGACGACGACAAAGACGAAGAAGGCCAGGACAACCCACGGCATGAAATGGGCCCCAGGCATCGGGTAGATCGACTCGTCATGGGCCTGCGGGTTACGACGCACGTGCACGTTGTAGCTGACGAGGATCATGCTCCACACGAAGATGAACAGCACGGCGGAGACCGTCGTCACCAGGGTGAAGGCCCCCATCACGGTGTCTTTCGCGGCAAGAATGAGGGCCGAACCAATGAGGATGACGGTGCACACCAGGCCCCAACCGGGGACGCCATTGCGGGTGAGTTTGCCGAAGGCCCTCGTCGCCATGCCCTTGTGGGCCAGTCCGTAGAGCATCCGAGAGGTCGAATAGACCCCGGAGTTGGCGCTGGATGCGGCAGACGTGAGAACGACGAAGTTCATGATGCCGGCAGCCGCGGTGAAACCGACGAGTCCGAACATCTGGACGAACGGCGAGGAGTCCTTCTCGATGAGATTCCACGGGATGACACACATCATGGCGAGCAGGGCAACCACATAGAACACCAGGACGCGCACGGGGACGGCATTGATGGCCTTGGGCATGGTCTTGCGGGGATCACGGGTTTCCGCGGAGGTAGTACCGACCAACTCGATGCCCACGTAAGCGAAAACAGCAATCTGGAAGCCGCCGAAGAATCCGCTCCAGCCCTTCGGCGCGAATCCGCCATGGGTCCACAGGTTCGACACTGAGGCCTTGTATCCGCCCGGCGAGGTGAACCCCATGATGATGAGCACCACAGCCACGACGATGAGGATGCCGATCGCGACAATCTTGATGAGCGCAAACCAGAACTCAAGCTCACCAAAGAGCTTCACCGTGAGCAGGTTGAGGACCAGCAGGAGAAGCAAGGTGGCCGCGGTGAGGATGAAGGCCCACATTCGGTCGTGGGTCCAGTAACCCCAATATGAGGTGATGGCGATCACGTCAGCCATACCCGTGACGACCCAACACAACCAGTACGACCAGCCGAGGAAGAATCCCGCCCAAGGGCCCAGGAGATCAGCCGCGAAATCCTGGAAGGACTTCCACTGCAGGTTGTGCAGCAACAGCTCGCCCATGGCCCTCATGACGAAGAAGAGCATCGTGCCGATCACGAGATAGGCAACCACGATGCTCGGGCCCGAGGTGTTGATGGACTTTCCGGACCCCATGAACAGGCCGGTTCCGATGGCGCCACCGATGGCGATCAGCTGAATGTGGCGGTTGCTCAGGCTGCGGCGCAGGTGCCGCATGTCTCCAGCCACATCGTTGTTCTCGCGGTTCATGGGGAGGATTGTTACGCGAGAAGGGGCCAGGTACAGCGTGTCATCTCACATTGTGCAACTACTGTCCGATCTTCGGCATTCCGGGGAATGTTGGAGTGAGCGTCGTTCTGCGAGGAGATGATGACGATGACCACGACCGTAGCTCTGACCGGTGCCAGCGTCCTGACATGCGACCGAGATGGAACCGTGCTGGCCGATCACACCGTGCTCGTTGGCGAAGACGGTTCGATTGAGGCTGTCGGCCCTGGTCAGGAGCTCGCTGATCGAGCGGCGGCGGCTCAGCGTCGTATTGACTGTGCGGGAAAATGGGTCATGCCGGGGCTCATCAATGCCCATGCTCACCTCGTGGCTGACGGACGTCCTCTGCCCAAAGCGTTGACGAACCCGGCGCTCGCGCGGGGGATCGTGGGGTTCTGGAGAACTCCGTTGGGGAGTCCCATGCTGCGCGAACGTGCGCGGGGATTTGCGGACGTCGAGCTCAACTCGGGTGTGACCACCCTCCGTGGCCTCGGTGAGTATGACAACGAGGCCGTTGTTTTGGGCCGGGAGAGCGAGTCCGGACAGTGGCTCGGCCCTCGCATCATGGCGTCAGGCCCCCTGTTGGCCATTACGGGAGGCCATGGCGCGGAGCTGGGCGTCGCCCGGATCGTCGATGCTCCCTGGGAGGGACGCAAGGCGGTGC
>OGSK01000484.1_pt1 | contig 8139 bp, 6 predicted proteins | sample 1573861 | NCBI WGS metagenome assembly OGSK01 (sample SAMN03295834, study PRJEB24534) | human gut metagenome | isolation source: fecal sample 2 from infant 5 | host: Homo sapiens | place: USA: Pittsburgh, PA | collected 2014-07 | reverse complement strand
CGACCACCAGATCGTGCTGCCCGAGGGCACGTTCACCGATGTCATCACCGGAAAGACGATTGAGGGAGGCATGGTGAAGCTCGCCGATCTGCTGGACGAGATGCCAGTTGCGCTGCTGGTCGAGGAGGAGAGGTGATGACGAATCAGTTGACGGTCTGGGCCCCCGCTGTCACGAAGGTTCAGACCCTTCTCGATGGAGACCTCCTGAACATGACCCGAGCCGGGGGCTGGTGGACACTCCCCCGACCAGTGAAGGCCGGTCAGCGCTACCAGTTCGTCCTGGACGGCGGGGACCCGCTGCCCGATCCACGCAGCCGGTACCAGCCCGAGGGGGTCGACGGACCGTCGCAGGTGTACATCCCGAGCAAGCCGGCCCCCTGGGAGGGCATGGATCTCAAGGGACGAGTGCTCTATGAGATGCACATCGGCACCTTCACCAACCAAGGCACCTTCACCGCTGCCATCGACCATCTCGACGACCTCGTCGAACTCGGGGTGGAGGCCGTCGAAGTCATGCCAGTCGCCCAGATCCCCGGTACCCGGGGCTGGGGATACGACGGTGTCGACCTCTACGCCACCCAGAACACCTACGGCGGCCCGGCCAGCTTCCAGCAGTTCATCGACGCTGCCCATGCCAAGGGACTCGGGGTCATCCTCGACGTCGTCTACAACCACCTCGGACCGGTGGGCAACCACCTGGCCAATTTTGGGCCCTACTTCAACCACCATCACCCGACCCCGTGGGGTGACGCAGTGAACTTCGACGGGAACGACAACCTGCCCGTCCGCCAATTCGTCATCGACAACGCTCACCAGTGGCTGGTGGAGTACGGGGTCGATGGGCTCCGTCTGGATGCCGTCCATGCCCTCGTCGATGACTCCGAGACCCATATCCTCGCCGAGTTGTCCACAAAAGTCGCCGAGTGGTCCGAGGAGATCGGTCGCCCACTGACCCTCATCGCCGAGTCCGACCTCAACCAGGCCGACATGGTCACTCCCGTCGGCGTCACGGAGGCGGCTCGCGGCATGACGATGCAGTGGGACGACGACATCCACCACAGTCTGCATGCCTTCTTCACTGGGGAGACTGACGGCTATTACTCCGACTTCGGGAGCGCCGAGACGCTGGCCAAGGCCTTCACCAGCGTCTTCGTCCACGACGGCGGCTGGTCGTCGTTCCGGGAGCAGAACTGGGGAGCCCCGGTTGACGTCAGCAGTGCTTCCTACGACGCTTCGTCTTTCGTGAGCTTCATCCAGGATCACGATCAGGTCGGCAATCGCGCCGTCGGAGACCGTCTGGGCCACAACGGAGCCGACCCGAATCTTCAAGCGGCAGCCGCCGCACTGTACCTACTGGGGCCTTTCACTCCCATGATCTTCATGGGCGAGGAATGGGCGGCCTCAACCCCATTCCCATTCTTCAGCGACCTGGGCCCTGATCTTGGCCCCTTGATCACTGCTGGACGCCGTCAAGAATTCCAGAAGATGGCGTGGCACGGGGCCATCCCAGACCCTCAAGCCATGATGACCTTCCGGTCAGCGCGACTGAAGTGGGATGAGCGTCACGACCCAGAACACGCACGGATGCTCGACTGGTACCGCACTCTGCTAGGGATCCGCGCATCACTTCCACCCCACGTCGCTCATAGCCTGACGGCCACGACGATGACCGTGATCTCCCCCGATGCCGTCGTCATGAGGCGTCCCGGTGTCATCGTCGTGGCGAATCGAAGCGATGCTCCTGTCACGGTCGCGGGTCTGGTTGACGATCCAGCCCACACTGTGGCGAGGGGAAGCTGCGACGTCGAAGACAGCTCGCTCACCCTGCGTGGCCCAGGGTGCGTCGTCCAGACTGATCTGGGGATCCATGCCCAGTGGGCAGTGTGAGCTCACCCTGTGACGCCGAGACGCAGAACCACATCCCAGCTCAGCGGGCGAAGCCATCATCGCTATGCGCGAGCTTTACCTGTACTGAGCGAATCTCTTCAGCCGCAACGACAGGACAAAGACAGAAAGACGAGGGCATCCCTCGTCTTTCTGGCACCAATTCTCATATCCGGGGCCATCCCCGATCAATGATGTCGGCCCGATGCTTCTCACACCTCGCAGCCGCAGGGGTCCTTCGACCAGCGGATGGTACTAAGAGCTATCTGCTGGTAATTGTGGTCGGTATACTCGAGAGTGTCCTCATTTAGGTACAGGATGGAGAAATGATTGATCGGACCCTTGATCTTGATGAGCACGGTCCCCTTGGTGTCGCGTTTCATATTCCACTCATAGGTTTCGTCGGTCTCCTCGTGCTCGAAAGGAGACTCAACCTTGACACGATTACTTCCATTACCAGTGACGCGCAGGAAGTCTGGCTCAAGAGGCGACGCCGTGATCGGTGCACCATCAGCTGTAACGGTCACAGAATCCCGATAGTGATCTCTCTTGCCTGAGCCCTGTGAATCGATGTCATGAAGCAAGAACTGCACACAACTGACTGGGCCAGGGAAGTTAACATGCAGCAAAGTACCAGCAGTCCCGTCACCATTCTGAGCAATGGCAATCATCTCAGAGACCCAAGGGTAATCACTCTTAACCTTGGCAAGCTTCCTCGGGCTAATGATGTCGCCATCCAAATTGGATGCATAGATACCGCCGGTGGTAATTTTCGCACCCGGGCGTGCTTCCCTTCGTGCCACCAGCTCGGGGGTAACGAACCTCTCCTTCCAATGCGCCTCCGTGTACACGCAGTCCTGGCTGGCAGCTACCGAGGGCAGCGCAGTCGAGGCAGTTACTGCAGGCACAGCCCACGCCGCACCCTTGACCACATTACGCCGACTCAAGTTGTTGTTCATTTCTCTCCCCACGAATGCGAGATAACGCTGATGAGATCAGATGGGTGTCGGACTCGACGCACCACGTAACTGAAAGAATTTTCACATGGCCGTTTCGTGACTGTCAAGTCACGTGCCCAGTGACAGCTGCTAGCCGCTAGCTTACTGCACACGAAACTGGTAGCCGAACTCTCCATCGGACCCCTCATGAGGGAACACCCCGTTGACACTATCACCCCTCAGACCAGCTACACACAGACCTGAAGCCTGGTCCTGATGCGCGCGGCGCACGGCCTCAGCCTTCAAGGGCCTCAGCCTTCAAGCAGAGTTGTGGAAAATCGACATATGACGATGATCAGCAGCCAGGTGATACTCTGCGCCTGAGAGGAATTGTGCTGCCAGCAGCACATGACACCCCGAACGGTGTGCCCATCACGAATCCCGTCCACAGCATCAGAGAGGAGATTCTTGGCTGATGTCATCACCGAGCCTCCTCCCTCCCAAACACGCAGTCGCTCCGTATCCAGCCGGTAGTCCCCGTCCACGACAGCGACACCACAGCCGAGACAACCTTGGTCAGTACCGGGTGCGCATCGTCGTTGCCGACTTCATCATCATCGCCTTGGCGTCGTTCATCGCAGTGCGAGCACGAACGGCAATGACTATATTCCCAAAGAACACCGACGTGCAGGACAATGTCCTTCCATGGTCCGGGGGAATCATTTTCGCATGGTTGGTCATCATGGGACTCGTCGGCGCGTACCGGACAAAATACTTGGATTCAGGCGCGGCACAGTACCGCGCCGTTTTTGAGGCTTCGGCCATCACAGCTGCCTTGCTCGGCGTCTCAGCGTACCTGTTCATGTATCCACTGCCCCGTGGATTCTACTTTCTACTGTTCCTCTTCAGCATTCCCGCGCTGCTCCTCGAACGGTTCTTCATGAGGCGCTGGTTGCACCACGAAAGACGCCGTGGCCGGTTCCGCAGCAGCATCATCATCGCCGGTGACTGCACTCATATTGACGATCTCGCCAAAGTACTCCAGCGTGAGAAATGGCTGGGGTATGACATCGTTGGCGTATTAACCCGTGGGCAAGAAAGGTGTCACAATGTCAACGTGCCAGTCCTGGGGACGCCTGAGGATGTCGTGGCCGCGTGCCAATACACTCGCGCTGCGGCGGTGATTTTCACCGAAGGATCATTCTCGCGGTCCTACCAGTTCAATCGGCTGGCCCGCACTCTCGAGAGCCAAGACACCGAACTAATCATCATTCCCGCTCTCTCCGACATCTCCACACAGCGCATGCATATCCGCCCAGTGGCCGGCCTGCCTCTGGTGCATATCGAGAAGCCTCAGGCCGAACGTGCAAGTGGCTGGTTCAAGAGGACCTTCGACATCATCGGATCGCTGCTTCTACTCATTCTCACCTCCCCGATTGTCCTTATCGCTGCTATCGCCATCAAGCATGAGGATGGCGGCCCGGTTTTCTACAAACAACGTCGAGTCGGACGTAAAGGGAAAGTTTTCGAGTGCTACAAGCTGCGCTCGATGGTTGTCAACGCCGACGAGATCAAGGCCAAGATGCTGGCCGACAAGAACGAGTCCGACGGTGTCCTGTTCAAGATGAAGGACGACCCTCGAATTACCAAATGCGGCAAGTTCCACCGACGCTACTCCATTGACGAGATTCCGCAGTTCTACAACGTGCTGCGTGGCGACATGTCGCTGGTGGGACCGCGCCCCGCTCTCGAGAACGAGGTCGCCGCTTACGAGTCTCACGTTCGCAGGCGCCTGGACGTTCGTCCCGGCGTCACGGGTCTGTGGCAGGTGTCCGGTCGCTCCGACTTGTCCTGGGAGGACACCGTTAGACTGGACCTCTACTACGTCGACAACTGGTCAATCCTGCAGGATGTCAGTATTCTCGCGAAGACGTTCGGCGCAGTATTCACCTCCTCAGGGGCGTATTGATGGTCGCACGAATCCAGCAGGTTGCCCGGGCCCTGACGTGTCTTTACGTTGTCACTGTAGGCGTCGGAGTGCTTGTCCCGATGGGTACCCACATCGGGACCCTCAAGTGGCGCATCGGGAACAGACTGACCAGCGGCGTCGTTCCGATCAGCAACCGTCCACTCAGCGGAGAACAGGTCGCGGCAATCGGGGATCACGCCCTCAACGCGTTCATGCTCCTTCCCCTCACCTTTCTGGCAACTCTCGGGTGGCCACAGGTACATTGGTGGATATGGGGTATCTCTGCCACGATTATCGGGGCCGGCTCTGAATCAATTCAGTATGCCTTTTCCCAACTAGGTCGGCGCCCTCTGGTGTCGAACGCCGTCGAGAACGCCGCAGGCGGCTGGTTAGGGGCAGGCCTCGCCGCAGGTCTACAGCGGCGGCTCAGCCACCGACTGCACTCACCGTCTCATCCACCCCATCGCGAATCATCCGAGAGGTATACACACCAGTGAACATTGTCATCACGGGAGGGGCCGGGTTTATCGGCCAGTATGTGGCTCGTCGCCTGCACGGTCATGATCTCATCGCGCTCGATATTCTCGAGCCACAGACGCACACCGACGTTGACGCTGACCGGGAGCGTTTCCCCGGGCAGGTCGTTGAGGAAGACGTTTGCGAGCCCGAGACATGGAGCCGCCTGAGCCGTCCAGATCTCATCATCCACCTCGCGGCGGAAACCGGCACCGCACAGTCAATGTATCAGGTCGACCGGTACCGTCGAGTCAACGTCGACGGCACCCGGCTGGCCGCCGAATCGGCGCTCCGGTGGGGTTGTCCCATCATCATGACGAGTTCGCGGGCTGTTTATGGTGGTGGCCGTTGGCGTCTTCCTGACGGCACCGTCGAGTGTGGCACCCCCTCAAGCCCTGACGCGACCCCAGAGGACTCCTGTGAAACCGACTTGCACCGCCCCCTGAGTGTTTACGGCGAGACGAAGTCTGAGGCTGAGGCCATTTTGTCCGGGGTTGCCGATCGCATCCCTGTGACGATCTACCGGCCACAAAACGTCATTGGCCCTGGCCAAGCTCTACACAACCCGTATACTGGCGTGTTAGCTGCATGGCTGGCGATGCTGAAAGAAGACCGCCCCATTACGGTCTACGGTGAGGGCAACCAGACCCGCGACTTCATCCACGTTGACGATCTAGCTCGAATGATCGCCTGGTCGGTCGCCAATCCGCCACAATTGGGGTCCCCGCGGATTCTCAATGCGGGTTCCGGTGTACGCACGACCCTCACCGAGCTGGCGCAGTACTGCATTGATGGCGCTCCCGTTCATCGCGATTCTGGGATCAGTCACGTTGACGTGGTACGGGCCGGCGACATCGATCACGCCTGTGCAGACATGTCGTTGTCCCAGAGCCTGGGGGTTCCCCAGCCGACCTGGTCAACCCCGAATGCCGTCAAGGACTTCATCGTTGCCGGGTGGGACAAACCCGGAGCCAAAGCGTCGGCCTGGGACGACGCTCTTCACGAGCTGAGTGAGCACGGCATGACGAGCACCGCACAGGAGGACCAGTGAGTCCGACAACCCTCGCGATTATCCCTGCCAGGGGTGGGTCCAAAGGGATCCCCCGAAAGAACCTCAAGGACTTGGCCGGGAAACCCCTGTTGGCATGGACGATCGAGCAGGCCCTCGCCACCCCGGGCCTCAACGTCTACGTCTCGACCGAGGACGCCGAGATAGCCGAGGTAGCCCGGCGCGTGGGCGCCGGTGTCATTGACCGTCCCGCTGTGCTGGCCCAGGACACCACGGCAACCGAGCCAGTCGTTGAGCACGCCATTGAGATCCTGACCACGCGAGGGCAACGTCCCGACCAGGTGATGCTCTTGCAGGCCACCTCCCCGCTGCGTCTTCCCGACACGATGGGACGCGCCTTGACGCAGTTCGCATCCTCCGGCGCCGATTCCATGGTGGGCGTCGTTCCCGAACCGATCTTCATCTGGCAGAAGGAGCCGAAGGTCGTCGCCCACTACTCGTATGAGAACCGTCCCCGTCGCCAGGACATGACGCCTGACCAGTTGCGTTACCGCGAGACTGGCTCGCTCTACCTGACGAAAACCGAGGTCTACCAGAACACCCACAACCGTCTTGGTGGCCGCATCGAGTTGTTCGTGATGGATCCGATCGAGGGAATCGACATTGACTCCCCACATGATTTCGATGTCGCAGCCGTCGAGCTGCAACACTTTACACGCCAAACCTCACCGATGCCCAGCCCAAGAGAAGGTTATCCGCGCCCATGATCGTCAATCGTCAGACCACACCCTTCGCCGTCTTTGGTGAGGACACCATCCTCACCGCATTGACAAAGATCACCGACAACAAGTCGGGCATCGTCTTCTGCGTTGATGAACACGGCATTCTCACCGGGTCCTTCTCCGACGGCGACTTCCGTCGCTGGATCACCTCCGAACCAGACGGCGACATGACGACGCCGGTGCAGGTGGCTGCCAATCGTGACTGCATCCATGCACCTCTTGATGCCGATGCTTCGACCATCTCCCAACTCTTTCGGCCCGGCGTGGAGGTGATCCCCCTCGTTGACGAGCGTGGCCATCTCACGGCGGTCGCCACTGAGGGTGCCGCCGAGATGACCATCGGTCGTCACACCATTGGCGATGACCACCCTTGTCTTCTCATCGCTGAGATCGGCAACAACCACCAAGGTGACGTCGCGTTGGCCAAGCACCTCGTCGACCTCGCCAAGGAGGCCGGGGCCGACGCCGTCAAGTTCCAGCTGCGCGACATGAACGCTCTGTACCGTCAAGCCGACGGTGCCACCGCGGGCGAGGATCTCGGCGCTCAATACACCCTCAACCTCCTGTCCCGGTTCTCCCTGAACCCCGAGCAGATGATCGATGTCTTCGACCACTGCAAGGCCGTCGACATTGACGCTTTCTGCACGCCGTGGGACCTCCCCAGCCTCACAGTGCTGGCCGACTACGGCGTCCCAGCCCTCAAGATCGCCAGCGCCGACATGACCAACCATTCCCTGCTACGGGCCTGTGCCGCCGAGCACCTGCCAATGCTGGTGTCGACGGGCATGTCGACCGAGGACGAGATCCTCGGATCAGTCGACGTGTTGCGCAGCGTCGGCGCCCAGTTCGCTCTGCTGCAATGCCAGTCGACGTACCCGGCACCCTTCAAGGACGTCAACCTGCGTTACATGGACCGTCTGGCCGTCCTGGGCAACTGCCCGGTCGGCTACTCCGGTCACGAGCGCGGCTACCACGTGCCGATCGCAGCGGTGGCCCGTGGCGCCCACATCATCGAGAAGCACTTCACCATCGACAAGACCC
>OGSK01000480.1_pt1 | contig 8164 bp, 12 predicted proteins | sample 1573861 | NCBI WGS metagenome assembly OGSK01 (sample SAMN03295834, study PRJEB24534) | human gut metagenome | isolation source: fecal sample 2 from infant 5 | host: Homo sapiens | place: USA: Pittsburgh, PA | collected 2014-07 | reverse complement strand
ATTATAACATATATTGAATATCTAAAATCAATGAAGCAACCGCAGCTCAACGAAAATCAGCAGATTGTGCTGGATTGGTTGAAAGATCGATTTAATGAAACTGAAATTAAAGCATCTTGTACAGGTTACCTTTGGAAATTACATCAAAGTTATATCGATGATGAAGCTGATGAAGCAGGTATAGCTTATGAAGAACTAAGTTATGAAGAAGAAGCCGAAATGGTACGAGTATTTGCAGAATGGTTTGAACAGGAGAGAAAATAAATGGCTTATGAAAAATTACGCTTGGTAACAGCGTCAGTAAGTGGAGATATTTATCTTAGTAAAACAAAAGACGGCTTGATGGACGTAAACTCTCGTCGAGTAATTACAGATGAGGCTATTCAAGCAGTAACAGATTGGTTTTATGTAAACAAAAGGAAGACAGTCCAATTTAAAGGCATTGATGGAAAAGAGCATAGCTTATTTTATACATCTGATAAAGAAAAAGCGAAAAAAATTCTGGCTATTTTAGAGGAGGAACAACAATGAAAAACTATGATCCAAACATCCGATGGGGCATTCATACGGTCAAGGTAAGTTTCCAACAATGGGACTATAAAGGATATGTAACTTTTGTAAAAAGTGGTAACTGCAAAGGTTTAAACGTATTGGATATTGACGCAGACGATTTATATGACATGAAATTTAAAGAAAATCCAATCAATTTTGTATGGTTTGGTACAGACGATGATGGCGAAGACTGGTTCACAATGATTTTAAAAAATAACGAAGATGAACTGTCAGTTGAAGATGAATGGGACTGTTTGAAAGATTATATCGTAGGTGTTGAAATTATTGATTTTGTTGAGGAGGAAAACGAAAAATGACATTAGCACAACTAATTGAATTGGTTGAGTACGGCACAGATATAGAAGTAGTAAAATGGTTAGACAAAAATAAATACTTAGATGTAATTACTGTTGATGAAAACACATTATTTGAGAATAATGCTGATTTCAATTGTTTAGTATCAAGTATTTCGCCCTGGGATGCTTGGACAATTCATGTTGAGTTGTCTTTAGATAAGGAGGAAAAATAAATGAAATTTTACGAAATTAAAGACCCTTATTATGCATTAATCGCTGCTAACGATGAAAAACAATGTTTAAAACTTTACAAGGATATTGTTTGCAAAGTAGAAGACGAAAAAGAATTTTTCGATGATATGAAAACAATTGATAAATACGAAGCGTTCAAAATGCTTGCTAAAAGTCGTATTGAAGATGGTGGAGAGTTGGGCGCAGAAGAAGCTTTCAATCAGTTAGAAAATCTTGAAGAAAACGGCGAAGTATTATTGATTGACGGCGGCTTGATTTAGGAGGAACAGCGATGAATGTACAAGAATTGATTGAAGAGTTAGAATGCTTAGAAGTTGCTACAGATAGTCTTGATTTTTTGAAAGGAGCTAACTTTGCTACTGAAAGAGCAATTAATTTGGCAAAACAACTAAACGAACCAGAAAAGCCAACCGTCAAACAATTTGTAGCCGATTGGTTCGAAGATAATTTTGAAGAGTTAGATTGGGAACTGGGTGGTGTTTTAATAAATGCTTTTAATACGAATAGAAATGAGAGAAGTGATTTTCAAGATTGGCTTGTCGATACCACGAACTATCCAATTGAAACATTGATAAGAATGAAGTTGTTTGGCTACGAAGTCGAGAAAGAGCCGCTTTATGCAGTGAAAGGACTTACTGATTATTTTAGGTATGATAATAAAGTAATTCTTTTCAATGACAAACAAGAGGTGTTAGAAATTGCTAATAAAATTGGAGAATGTTGTGGAATTGAAGAATTTAATTACATTAACGATTTAAATTTTATATTAATCAGCGATCTTCGGAATGATGAACAAACGGACGAAAAAGAGCCGCTTTATTATGTAAAGTTGCCAGAAATTGGCTATATGAGATTTGGATTTTGCATACCTATTACAGAAAATATAGAAGAAGCAAAAAAATATACTGAACAAGAAATCAAAGCAATTGATGAACGTTACTGGCCGTTTGCTGTGAAAGTGGAGGGCGAATAAATGGAAAAATCAAAAAGTTTGATTATATGGCTAGCGACTGGTGGAACAATGAAGTTTGAAGATGTTAGGAATTTTGAAACAGTTACAAATAATCTGGACTGGGATGTTTTGAAATTTAATTACCTAGGTGTCTCAACTGGTGTAAGGCGGAATGCAGTATTTGAAATAGTTAAATTAATGGGCTGGGCATTGGAGGAGTAAAAATATTTAATTAACTGGAGAATAGATATGATAACACTAAATGAATTCTTATGGCTTGTAATTATTTTGTTAGCGTTGTGCGTAAGTTCGCTATATAAACAAAAAATACAATTGGAAGAAGAACTGGAAAAATTAAAAGATGATAGACAATAAAAAAACAACCACTCGTTAGACGGCGAGTGGTTGGCATCTTGAAAAAATATTAAACAAAAACCGACTTATATTAGAAGTCGGATGTGTGATTTAGCGTTTCCCGAAATAAACGCTGCATAGATATTGTATCACGGAGGGATAAAAAATGCAGCTATTTCCTGATATTGATGACAAAAAAACAAAACAGAATGCACGAAACCTTTTAAAAAAATACAGACGGCTGCAAAGAATTGCAGGAGCACCTCAATTTAATATAACTTCGCCGATAATTAAAGAAGTGCCTATTCAGCACACAAATACACATCGATCTCAACAGCATTTTATTAGAAAGATTGATGCGGAAAAAGAAAAATTAAAAATAGATAATGCATTGGCCCGATTGTCATTGATAAATAGACAACTATTGTATTATACTTACTGCAGTATTGAAAAGAAAACTAATGTTTGGATTGCTTCTGAACTAGGTTATTCTGTTAGCAACGTGGAAACGTTAAAGTGTGTCGCACTTCTTGAATTTGCTGAAGCATATGAATCTGGTCTGCTTCAATGCTATAAAAGTGCGATTGACTGAAATTGTGGTTTTTTTGCGGTTTTATGGCGGATAAAGTCATAAAAATGATGTTATTATACTAGTATAGAAAAATATGTAAAAAACAAAACCGATTGCAAATTATGCAGTCGGTTTTTTTGTTGCATATTTTATGGATCAGTTATGCGTAATGATATCTAAGTGCATATAAAGGAAGTAGGCAGATGCTGAATATAGGTTCAAATCCTATCTGGTCCATTGTGAATTTTAGTGATTCACAAAATAAAAAATGTATGTCAATAAATGTTTCGTTTAGTCAAGCAAGCTTATACTGCTCTATAAGTTTGCTTCATGTATCTATGGCGAAGTGGCAACGCTCTAGTCTGCAAAACTAGCATTCGTGGGTTCGAATCCCACTAGATACTTAAATACAAGGAGGTTCTACATATATGGATATAAAAGTACAAAAAACAGAAGATTTGATACCTTATGAAAAAAATCCCAGACATAATGAAGATGCTATCACTGCAGTTGCTAAAAGTATCGAAAAGTTTGGATTTAAAGTTCCTATTGTGGTAGATGCTTCTAATGTCATTGTAAATGGGCATACAAGATTAAAAGCTGCTAAGTATTTGGGGCTAAAAGAAGTACCTACAATTATTGCTGATGACTTGACTCCAGAGCAAATCAAAGCTTTTCGTTTAGCTGATAATAAGGTCGGAGAAATTGCTACATGGGATGAAGAATTATTAAATGCGGAGTTAGATGAATTAGCAGATTTAGATTTTGATATGACAGAGTTTGGTTTTGACCTACCAGATATTGAAGGTGAAGAAGTCGAGGTAATTGAAGATGAATTCGAAGAAGAACTCCCTGCAGAACCTATTTCCAAATTAGGTGATATTTATCAATTAGGAAGGCACCGTTTAATGTGCGGGGACAGTACAAATTCTTTAGAAGTAGAAAAATTAATGGGCAATAAAAAAGCCGATCTTTTGATTACTGATCCTCCATACAATGTAGCGTACGAAGGTAAAGGAAAAGAAGCACTAACTATTAAAAATGATAGTAAAGAAACGAATGAATTTCATTCATTTTTATATGAAGCTTTTAGTGCAGCCATAAATAATATGAAATTAGGAAGTTCATTCTATGTGTGGTATGCCTCATCAGAAGTAGTGAATTTTCATACTGCTTTAGAAGAAGCTGGGTTTTTAGTAAAACAAGAATTGATTTGGAATAAAAATAGTATGGTTTTAAGTCGTCAAGATTACCATTGGAAACATGAACCTTGCTTATATGGTTGGGCTTCTGGGGGCAGTCATTCTTGGTATTCAGATAGAAAGCAGACTACTATTCTTAATTTTGACAGGCCTACAGTTAATAAGGAACACCCTACTATGAAGCCAGTTGCACTATTCGATTATCAAATTAAAAATAGCAGTAAGCAGGGAGACTGTATTTTAGATTTGTTTGGAGGTTCTGGTACTACGTTAATAGCATGTGAGCAGAATGAAAGAGAAGCCTATTTAATGGAGTTAGATCCAAGATATGTTGACGTCATTATAGCTAGATGGGAAGCATTCACAGGAGAAGTGGCTGTGAAGATATCAGGTAATGATACGGCGGTGGTTGATGATGGCTGGAAATGATAATTTAAAACCATTTTCAGAGCGAAGCGTGGATGAAGCTAGAGAGCTTGGAAGAAAAGGCGGAAAAGCAAGCGGAGAAGTTAGACGAAAAAAAGCTGACTTGAAACGAGCTATTTCTATTGTTTTATCATCAGAAGTACCAAGCTCTAAAATGGCTAAGACGCTAAAAGAAATGGGATATGAGAACACTAACGAGATGGCCATGGTCTTATCTATGACGCAAAAAGCAATTAAGGGAGATGTCAAAGCAGCATCCTGGATTTCCAATATTATTCAACCTGCAAAGGTAGAGCATGAAGTTGAAATGAGTGTGGGCGTTGATGAGAAGCGGAAAGTAGCAGAAGAATACATTAGGGGTCTGTTTAATAATGACACTGGAAATAGCACAGAAGAGAACAATTAAGCTTTTAAAAAGTTCAACGCCCAAAGAAAAACTTAATAAGTTTGTAAAAGGTTATGTTCCAACTCACTATAAGAGATTAAGTATATCAATGGAAAAAGCAATAGAACTAGCCATAATTGGGGCAACCGAAAGTTTAGCATATTATGGTGATCGATTATATTTTACGCAGGCTCTATTGATGGGGGCTGTGGTAAGTGGAGAGTATGACAACATTATTGTCGTCACCCCTTCACAGTATGGTAAAAGTTGGTTGAGTTCAAGAATAGCTGTTTGGCTCGCTGATCACAATCGACGTTGTTACGTGGCGGGTGGTAAAAAAGATACCACTGATATTATCATGCAACATGTTACAGATACACTACAGACTGTTGATGAATCAATTGCAAGAAAATTATTAGAGCCCGTTGATAAGCTAGAAAGACTTCAAACGGGTTTATCCAAAAGAAAGATTTCTTTCAGTGGCGGAGGATCGATTGAAGGGATTTCATTAGGTGAACATTTCAAAGGAAATAAATCTGGAAATCAAGCGATTGGTCGTGGTGGAGATTATATTATTGATGAATCAGCGTTTGTCTCAAATGAAACATATGCTGAGCTTGGTCGTAGAAATTTTGCCAATGTGGATGGTAAAAACTATCTATCTTTTGAAATATCTAACCCACATAATAAAGGTCGATTTTATGACAAACTAACTCAAGAGAATATTCCAAAAGGCATGTTGGTTGTATGGGCAGATGTTAGGACCGCCTTTGAAGAAGATCGAGTTAAAAGTATTGAACAAGTAATAAGTTCTGAATTTTTTCAAAATAAATCTACATGCCAACGTTACTTTTTATGTGAGCTTCCAGACGAAAATGAAGATGGAATGTTTGGAACACCTCAAACAGAAGAAGAACATACCGAAAAAGATTGGGAGTATTTCCTTGGTGTAGACAGTGCTTATAAAGGGAAAGATAAAATAAAAGCTACGTTATCAGCATTAGATGCACAAGGACAAGTACATGTTATAGACACTATAGAAATTGAAAAAGGTGATTGGCAAGACGGTGTGACTAGTAAAAAGATAATTACTCAATTGTTGATGATTATAGAACATTTTGATGTTAAAGGTGTATGTGTCGACGTAGGTTACGGTGTTTATATTGTAGAAGGTTTAGCACATATTAACGGAGATTTCGAATTACACGGCATAAATTTTGGTGCTGGTACAACTAAAGAAAGGGTGGAAAAAAACCACTACTCGGCAAAATACGGGGCAAATAAGCGTGCTGAAATGCACATTGACTTACAAGAAAACATTGATAACAGAAATATTTTTTTCACTGAAAAAGTATATGAAGAAGTTATAGATGAACTAGTTCTTATAAGTAGCAAGATCAAGTCTAACGGAAAAACAGCCATTGTTCCAAAGGAAGAAATCAAAGCTAAGTTGGGCCACTCACCAGATACACTTGATTCAGTTCTTCTATCGCTACATGCGATTATTCTATATAAATTAAACGAACGATTCTATATCTATTCTTGATGAAAGGAGGAAAATGAATGTCTGAAACTGAATTAGTTGGGAAAGATGAACTATTAAAAACGATGACTATGTGTAATAGTTGTCCTGATTTTAATTTAAACGATTTAAGAGGTAAGGGTGATAACAACTATCAGCTTTATGATTGGTTAATTCATAATTTGCCAACAGCACAATATGTTCTTGGTAAGTTAGTAGAGCTTATTCTTTCTAATAACTTAACTACAGGCGATGAAAAACAAGATGAAATATTGAATAACTTTCTATATGGTCAAACGAATCCAGAAGGAGTTACCAACTATCACGTACTTGTTCAATCAATTAAGGAATCAATTGTATACGGTCGATCAGGTTTACGTTTTTTATCTAAAGATGATGGATTGATTAACGTAAAGTGTAATCATTTTGGCGTTGCTCAAATATTGAATAAAGAACATTACGGATATAAAGAATTGATTGGTTTCGTTATTGACAAAAAAGGTCGAGCTATTACAGATGTCGATCTCAGTGAAGGAGAAATTGATTCAGAAGAATACTTTAAAAAAGGAATATTTGTTTTTAAAAACAATGACAATATTTTATTGCCACCCGAAAAATTCGTTAATTTAAGGGTTGATACATCTACTCCTAAAGGATCGAGTGTCTTTGATTCGGATATCCAACGAGTCTTGCTTATAGCTTCGGTATATAAACGACTACTATACGATATCGAATATGATGGCGCAGGAAGATTAATTTTCTGGGCAGATAATGCCAATAGTAATGAAGAAAGCTCAAATAAATTTTTGAACGACACTGAATCGGCAACCAAACGACGGCAGGATAAATATAAAAAAGAAGTTGAAGAAATAATGAAGCTCGTAAAAGACAGCAATTCAACAAGCGTTTTAGCAGTTTCAAATGCTTTTAAAAAGATGGACCACTTGCCACGTGTAACTAAAGCGACGGAGTTTCTTAGTTATTTAAATCAGGAAGGCGAGATTATGGCGCAGGTATTCGGTGTTCCTAATGTTCTGCTTGGATTAGGTAAAATCAGTGGGAATATATCAATGGAAAAAGTAATAGATAATGCAATGCTTAATTCAATTATTCCTTTACGTGAAAATATTGCGACTCAAATTTCGAGCATACTAACAAATAATTTAAAGGTTCCAAAAGTCTATTTTGATAAATATGAACTAAAATCTCAGTCAGATATAAATGATAGGCGATTGAAAGTTTTAACTGTTGCTGAGCGACTTAAAGCACTAGGTAAAGATGATTTAGCTAATAAAATTATTAAGGAGGAAATTCAGTTATGAGTATTTTAGAGGATTTAAGCAAAGCAAAAAAGAAAGCAAAACCATATGCAGTAGTCGGTGGACGTGAGGTTTATGATTATGACTCTTTAGAGAAAAAAGTTGAAATCGATCAAGCCGAAGCGAAAGTTGGTGGTGGCCAAGTAGATTTAGGGAAAATGAAACCGACAAAAGATGGATGGGGGTATACCGACATGGGAAATAGTTTCTCGGCAATTCCTCAAGATATCTTATTTGTCAATCGTTATAAAAAAGAAAATGATGCTTATTTAATCGTAACAGACTATCGTGCCATTAAAGAACAATCTAGTGGTCAAATTTATGCGTCAAGTG
>OGSK01000470.1_pt1 | contig 8545 bp, 9 predicted proteins | sample 1573861 | NCBI WGS metagenome assembly OGSK01 (sample SAMN03295834, study PRJEB24534) | human gut metagenome | isolation source: fecal sample 2 from infant 5 | host: Homo sapiens | place: USA: Pittsburgh, PA | collected 2014-07 | reverse complement strand
ACTCTTGTTCCCTTCGCAGGTATTAGCCTGATCAGGTTCCGCGGATCCCGAATTAACGGTCTCAGCCCGGCTTTCGCTCTGGGCACTCCGACAAGAAAAATCCCCCTCGTGAGAGGGGCGAATGGTTGTAAATTACTCGTTAACGATTAAGAACTCAAGCCGGGCGCGCGATGTTATCTTCGGGGCTGGCGTCCAGGACGAGGCTAATCAGCTTATCTTCCAGCGTGAATCGCTCTTCCAGCGCTTCGCCAAGGTCGGAAAGCGCCTGCTGGAACTCAAGATAGTTATCGTGATCGATGGCGTTCTCAAGCGTGGAATCGTAGTAATCCATGATCTGCAGGGTGTTGGCTTCCAGCAGCGGACAAAGCTTGCTGGCCGCTAAATACGGCGTTGTCCCTTCCATTTCGCGGATAATGCGTTCATAAATATTGAAATGGCCGTCGGACAGATAGTCGACCAGGCTCTGACAAAAATCATCCAGCGCTTTTTCATTCAGCCGCATAAACGATTCTTTGCCAGGCTTAAGACCGACCAGATTGTAATAAGCCACGAGTAGATGCTTGCGCACATGTAGCCAGCGATCCACCAGTTTGTTACTTCCTCTAACGCGCTCAGTCAGGCTTTCTAGCTGGTTTAACATGGTCGACTCCGCAAAGTGTAGGATTGAATCTGCTCATCCAGAATGTAACCACAATGCTAACAACATGTCAGTGAAGCGAAGGTAGTGCAATAGATATGGATCGTATTATTGAAAAATCAGATCTGGGTTGGTGGATCGTCAGTCACGAACAAAAATTATGGTTGCCCGGTGGAGAGCTGCCCTACGGTGCGGCGGAAACGTTTGATCTCGTGGGCCAGCCTGCGCTGAAGATCGGCGAGTGGCAGGGTGAACCCGTGTGGTTGATCCAACAATCGCGTCGTCTGGATATGGGATCCGTTCGCCAGGTGTTGGATCTGGACGTAGGACTGTTCCAGCTGGCGGGGCGGGGCGTGCAGCTGGCGGAGTTTTACCGCTCGCACAAATACTGCGGCTATTGCGGCCATACCATGCACCCGAGTAAAACCGAGTGGGCGATGCTCTGCAGCCACTGCCGCGAACGTTATTACCCACAAATTGCGCCGTGCATTATCGTCGCTATCCGTCGGGATGACTCTATTTTGCTTGCACAGCATACCCGCCATCGCAACGGCATTCATACCGTGCTGGCCGGGTTCGTCGAAGTGGGCGAAACGCTGGAGCAGGCAGTGGCGCGCGAGGTGATGGAAGAGAGCGGGATCAAAGTGAAGAACCTGCGCTACGTCACCTCCCAGCCGTGGCCGTTCCCGCAGTCGCTGATGACGGCCTTTATGGCCGACTATGACAGCGGCGAGATCGTTATCGATCAGAAAGAGCTGCTGGATGCGAACTGGTATCGGTATGACGATCTACCGCTGCTTCCCCCACCGGGCACCGTGGCGCGTCGGCTCATAGAAGATACCGTAGCGATGTGTCGGGCCGAGTATGAGTAGTGTTACACTGAGGCCATGACGCTTAAGGAACTGCAAAAATGACCGAACTGAAGAACGATCGTTATCTGCGTGCGCTGCTGCGCCAGCCCGTTGATGTCACCCCGGTGTGGATGATGCGCCAGGCGGGACGCTATCTGCCAGAGTACAAAGCCACGCGCGCGCAGGCGGGCGATTTTATGTCGCTGTGCAAAAACGCCGAGCTGGCCTGTGAAGTGACGCTCCAGCCGCTGCGCCGCTTCCCGCTGGATGCGGCGATCCTCTTCTCGGATATTCTGACCATTCCGGATGCGATGGGCCTTGGCCTGTACTTCGAAACCGGTGAAGGCCCGCGTTTTACCTCTCCGATCAGAAGCAAAGCCGACGTGGACAAGCTGCCGATCCCCGATCCGGAAGGCGAGCTGGGCTACGTGATGAACGCCGTGCGCACCATTCGCCGCGAGCTGAAAGGTGAAGTGCCGCTGATTGGCTTCTCCGGCAGCCCGTGGACGCTGGCGACCTATATGGTGGAAGGGGGCAGCAGCAAAGCCTTCACCCTGATTAAAAAGATGATGTACGCCGAGCCGCTGGCTCTGCATGCGCTGCTCGACAAGCTCGCGAAGAGCGTCACGCTCTACCTCAACGCGCAGATTAAAGCCGGTGCGCAGTCGGTGATGATTTTCGATACCTGGGGCGGCGTGCTGACCGGGCGTGATTATCAACAGTTCTCCCTGTATTACATGCATAAAATCGTTGACGGCCTGCTGCGCGAAAACGAAGGCCGCCGCGTGCCGGTGACGCTGTTCACCAAAGGTGGCGGTCAGTGGCTGGAAGCCATGGCGGCAACCGGCTGTGACGCCCTGGGTCTCGACTGGACTACCGATATCGCTGATGCCCGCCGCCGCGTGGGCGACAAAGTAGCGCTTCAGGGCAATATGGACCCGTCCATGCTCTATGCGCCGCCTGCCCGCATTGAAGAAGAAGTGTCGACTATACTGTCTGGTTTCGGCCAGGGGGAAGGCCACGTCTTTAACCTCGGCCACGGTATTCATCAGGATGTGCCGCCAGAGCACGCAGGCGTATTTGTGGAGGCGGTGCATCGGCTTTCTGCCCAGTATCACAAGTAAGGAGTCGTTATGGATCTCGCGTCGCTACGCGCTCAACAAATCGAACTGGCCTCATCGGTGATCCGCGAGGATCGTCTGGATAAGGATCCTCCGCAGTACATTGGCGGAGCCGACGTCGGGTTTGAGCAGGGTGGGGACGTGACGCGAGCGGCGATGGTGGTCCTGAAATACCCTTCGCTCGAGCTGGTGGAGTACAAGGTCGCGCGTATTGCCACCACCATGCCGTACATTCCGGGCTTTCTCTCCTTCCGCGAATATCCCGCGCTGCTGGCAGCGTGGGAGCAACTCTCGCAAAAACCTGACCTGCTTTTTGTCGATGGGCACGGTATCTCACACCCGCGCCGTTTAGGCGTTGCCAGCCACTTTGGGCTGCTGGTGGATGTGCCGACCATTGGCGTTGCCAAGAAACGCCTGTGCGGGGCGTTTGAGCCACTCTCCGCCGAGCCGGGTGCGCTGGTGCCGCTTATCCATAAAGGCGAGCAGCTGGCGTGGGTCTGGCGCAGCAAGGCACGCTGTAATCCGCTGTTCATCGCCACCGGCCATCGGGTGAGTATGGACAGCGCCCTGGCGTGGGTACAGCGCTGCATGAAGGGCTACCGCTTACCGGAGCCAACGCGCTGGGCTGACGCGGTGGCCTCTTCGCGTCCGGCTTTTGTTCGTTGGCAGGAAATTCAGCGATGATTCAGGTAAACTGCGCCTAATTTTCGATTCGAGAGATCATCATGCTACAAAACCCGATTCACCTGCGCCTTGAAAAGCTGGAAAGCTGGCAGCACGTCACCTTCATGGCTTGCCTGTGCGAGCGCATGTATCCCAACTATGCCGCGTTCTGCAAGCAGACGGGCTTTGGTGATGGCCATATCTACCGCCGCATTCTGGATCTGATCTGGGAAACGCTGACGGTGAAAGACGCGAAGGTGAATTTCGACTCTCAGCTCGAAAAGCTGGAAGAGGCGATCCCGGTGGCGGATGATTTTGACCTGTACGGCGTCTACCCGGCAATTGATGCCTGTGTGGCGTTAAGCGAATTGCTCCACTCCCGCCTGAGCGGTGAGACGCTGGAGCACGCTATCGAAGTCAGTAAGGCCTCTATCACCACCGTGGCGATGCTGGAAATGACCCAGGAAGGTCGCGAGATGACCGACGAAGAGCTGCGTGCGAACCCGGCCGTTGAGCAAGAATGGGATATCCAGTGGGAGATTTTCCGCCTGCTGGCAGAGTGTGAAGAACGCGACATTGAGCTGATCAAAGGGCTGCGCGCGGACTTACGTGAGGCCGGTGAGAGTAATATTGGTATAATTTTTAACCAATGAGATAAGAAAACTTGAGATAACGCCCGTTTTGTCGCTCCTCGACTCTTCCCTTTCGACCCTTGTCTGGTCTACATTTGGGGGGCGAAAAAAAGTGGCTATCGGTGCGTGTATGCAGGAGAGTGCTTTTTTGGCATTTTCGTCGCACTCGATGCTTAGCAAGCGATAAACACATTGAAAGGATAACTTATGAACAAGACTCAACTGATTGATGTAATTGCGGACAAGGCTGATCTGTCTAAAGTGCAGGCTAAAGCTGCTCTGGAATCTACCCTGGCTGCTATTACTGAGTCTCTGAAAGAAGGCGATGCTGTACAACTGGTTGGTTTCGGTACCTTCAAAGTGAACCACCGCGCTGAGCGTACTGGCCGCAACCCGCAGACCGGTAAAGAAATCAAAATCGCCGCAGCTAACGTGCCGGCATTTGTTTCTGGTAAAGCACTGAAAGACGCTGTTAAGTAAGACGCGTGGCAGTGAACAGTTTTAGCGAAGGGGCGGCAACGCCCCTTTTGTCTTTCTGGCGCGGAACGCTCGCGCTGGCAGGTGCGCTGCTGCTGTCAGCCTGTAGTCACGACACCACTCTGCCGCCGTTTACCGCCAGCGGCTACGCTGACAACCAGGGCGCGGTCAGGATCTGGCGTAAAGATTCCGGCAATGAAGTTCATCTGTTATCTGCCTTCAGCCCGTGGCACAACGGCAATACGTCGACGGCAGAATATCGCTGGCAGGGAGATGACCTCTCGCTGATTGAGCTGAACGTCTACAGCAAGACCCCCGAACACGTGAAAGTGCGTTTTGACGACCATGGCGAGCTGAGCTTTATGCAGCGTGAAGTCAGCGGTCAAAAACAGCAGCTTTCCAGCGACCAAATCGCCCTCTACCGTTACCGTGCCGAACAAATCCGCCAGACCAGCGATGCGCTTCGTCTGGGACGCGTCGTGCTGCGCCAGGGGCGCTGGCATAACGATGGAACGGTGACGACCTGCGAAGGGCAAACGGTGAAGCCTGAGCTTGAATCCTGGGCAACCGAACACATTCAACGCCGTCAGCGTCATTCATCAATGGACGTGAGCGTGGCGTGGCTTGAGGCGCCGGAAGGCTCTCAATTGCTATTGGTGGCGAACGAAGATTTCTGCACCTGGCAGCCGACAGAGAAGAGTTTTTGAGTTCTGTGGATTAAGCCGGATGGCGCTAACGCTTATCCGGCCTACGAACGATTCCCTCTCCCTGTGGGAGAGGGTGAGGGCGAGGAGGAATTACTTCCCCTGCTCACGCGCAATCGCGCGATAGCCGATATCCTGACGGCTAAAGCTACCGTTCCAGTGAATATCCGCCATCAGCGCATAGGCGCGCTTCTGTGCTTCTGCCACGGTATGACCCAGCGCGGTCGCACACAGCACGCGTCCGCCGTTGGTCAGAACGCGATCGTCCTCAGCCAGCTTCGTACCGGCGTGGAACACCTTCGCACCGTCAATCTCTTCCAGCGGCAGACCGTGGATCTCATCACCGGTGCTGTAGTTGCCCGGATAACCCCCCGCAGCAATCACCACGCCGAGAGACGCACGCTCGTCCCACTCGGAGGTTTTCTCGTCCAGCTTGCCATCGCAGGCAGCCAGGCACAGTTCCACCAGATCGGATTTCATGCGCAGCATGATGGGCTGGGTTTCTGGATCGCCAAAGCGGCAGTTGAATTCGATGACCTTAGGGTTACCCTGCTTGTCGATCATCAGGCCTGCATAAAGGAAACCGGTGTAGGTATTGCCTTCTGCCGCCATTCCCTTCACGGTAGGCCAGATGATGCGATCCATGGTGCGCTGGTGGACGTCGTCAGTGACGACCGGCGCAGGGGAGTAAGCACCCATCCCGCCGGTATTAGGCCCCGTGTCGCCATTGCCCACACGCTTGTGATCCTGGCTGGTGGCCATCGGCAGAACGTGCTCGCCGTCGACCATGACGATAAAGCTCGCCTCTTCACCGTCGAGGAACTCTTCAATCACGATGCGGTGGCCCGCATCGCCAAAGGCGTTACCTGCCAGCATATCCTGAACCGCGGCTTCGGCTTCTTCGAGCGTCATCGCGACGATCACGCCTTTACCCGCGGCCAGACCGTCGGCCTTGATAACAATCGGCGCGCCTTTCTCACGTAAGTAGGCCAGAGCAGGCTCCACTTCAGTGAAATTCTGATATTCCGCCGTCGGGATGTTATGACGCGCGAGGAAATCTTTGGTGAAGGCTTTGGAGCCTTCCAGCTGCGCGGCGCCTTCCGTTGGGCCAAAGATGTTCAGGCCCGCTGCGCGGAACGCATCCACGACACCTATCACCAGCGGCGCTTCCGGACCGACGATGGTCAGGTCGATTTTCTCCTGCTGAGCAAAGCTCAACAGCGCCGGAATGTCGGTCACGCCGATAGCCACGTTCTGCAGCGCGGGCTCCAGCGCGGTACCGGCGTTGCCCGGTGCCACGAAGACCGTTTTAACCAGCGGAGACTGGGCCGCTTTCCACGCCAGCGCGTGCTCGCGTCCGCCGTTACCAATCACTAATACTTTCATTTTCTGCTCCGGGAATTAATGGCGGAAGTGACGCATGTCGGTGAAGATCATCGCAATGCCGTGTTCGTCGGCAGCAGCAATCACTTCGTCGTCGCGGATTGAGCCGCCTGGCTGGATCACGCAGGTGATGCCGACAGCGGCTGCGGCGTCGATACCGTCACGGAACGGGAAGAAGGCGTCAGAGGCCATGGCGGAGCCTTTGACTTCCAGGCCTTCATCGCCTGCTTTAATACCCGCGATTTTCGCCGAGTAAACGCGGCTCATCTGGCCTGCGCCTATCCCGATAGTCATGTTCTCTTTGGCATAGACGATGGCGTTGGATTTGACGAACTTCGCCACCTTCCAGCAGAACAGCGCGTCACGCAGCTCCTGTTCGGTCGGCTGACGTTTGGTCACCACGCGCAGGTCGGCTTCTGTCACCATACCCAGATCGCGGTCCTGAACCAGCAGGCCGCCGTTCACGCGCTTGAAGTCCAGGCCCGGCACGCGTTCCGCCCACTGGCCACAAACCAGTACACGCACGTTCTGTTTTGCCGCGGTGATTTTCAGCGCTTCTTCGGAGGCCGATGGCGCGATGATCACTTCGACAAACTGGCGGGAGATGATGGCCTGTGCGGTTTCGGCATCCAGCTCGCGGTTGAAGGCGATAATGCCGCCGAACGCGGAGGTCGGGTCGGTTTTGTAGGCGCGGTCATAGGCGTCCAGAATGGAGGTGCTCACGGCAACGCCACATGGGTTCGCATGCTTGACGATAACACAGGCCGGCTCGCTGAATTCTTTCACGCATTCCAGCGCGGCGTCGGTGTCAGCAATGTTGTTATAGGAGAGCGCTTTGCCCTGAATCTGCTGTGCGGTAGCGACAGAAGCTTCTTTTACCTCTTCTTCTATATAGAAGGCCGCCTGCTGGTGGCTGTTCTCACCGTAACGCATATCCTGCTTCTTAATGAAGTTCAGATTCAGGGTGCGCGGGAAGCGGCCTGAAGGATCTTTGCTTTCACCGTGGTAAGCCGGCACCAGGCTACCGAAGTAGTTGGCGATCATGCTGTCGTACGCGGCGGTGTGTTCGAAGGCTTTGATGGCGAGGTCGAATCGCGTTTCCAGGGTCAGCGACCCATCGTTGGCGTCCATCTCATTAATAATGGTGGTGTAATCGCTGCTCTTGACCACGATGGCGACATCTTTATGGTTCTTGGCCGCAGAGCGCACCATGGTCGGGCCGCCGATATCAATATTCTCTACGGCATCTTCCAGAGAGCAGCCTTCGCGGGCAACGGTCTGGGCAAAGGGGTAGAGGTTAACGACAACCATGTCGATAGGCGCGATGTCGTGCTGTTCCATAATGGCGTCGTCCTGGCCGCGACGGCCCAGAATACCGCCGTGGACTTTCGGGTGCAGGGTTTTGACGCGTCCATCCATCATTTCCGGGAAACCGGTGTAATCGGACACTTCGGTTACCGGCAGACCTTTATCTGCTAACAGGCGAGCGGTTCCACCTGTGGAAAGCAGCTCTACACCGCGTGCAGAAAGTGCCTGAGCGAATTCGACGATACCGGCTTTATCAGAAACACTGAGCAGAGCGCGGCGGACTGGACGACGTTGTTGCATGGTAAATCCCCTGGATTTCACGATTACAGAGAGCGTTAGATGAATTTTCCTGTGAAAAACTCATCTAACACACCTGACGAGGCATCCTTGTAAAGCGCGAGCATTTTAACGAAAACGTTTGCGCAACGCTCGCACATTTTCACTTTTTCGTATCATTGTGGATAAGTCTGTGTGTAAAAAGGTATAAGGCGGGGTTTTGCTGGGGAATGCAGCAGTCAGTCATTTTTCTGTCATTTAGCGGTTGCGGCCTGCGGAGAACTCCCTATAATGCGCCTCCATCGACACGGCGGATGTGAATCACTTCACAGACAACGCGGTCGGTTGAAGAGAAAAAATCCTGAAATAACGGGTTGACTCTGAAAGAGGAAAGCGTAATATACGCCACCTCGCAACGGTGAGCGAAAGCCGCGTTGCACTGCTCTTTAACAATTTATCAGACAATCTGTGTGGGCACTCAAAGTGACATGGA
>OGSK01000455.1_pt1 | contig 8881 bp, 7 predicted proteins | sample 1573861 | NCBI WGS metagenome assembly OGSK01 (sample SAMN03295834, study PRJEB24534) | human gut metagenome | isolation source: fecal sample 2 from infant 5 | host: Homo sapiens | place: USA: Pittsburgh, PA | collected 2014-07 | reverse complement strand
ATACGCTTCAGGTTTGATTCTTTATTGGGGATTTTCAAACGTTATAGAAGTTTTAATAAGGTTAATAATTAAAAATAAAGACAAAAAAGATGTTGCGGAGGAAGTTAGATGAGAAGCACAGTAATTAGTGCGAAGACTGTTGAAGAATGTGTCAATAAAGCTTTGGATAAGCTTCAAGCTAATCGAAACGAAGTTAACATCGAAGTTATAAATGAACCTAAACAAGGTTTTTTGGGTTTGTTTGGAGCGAAGGACGCTGTCGTTAGGGTGTCACTAAAAGACGATGTTAAAGAAAAGGGAACGGACGATTTCGTGAAGAATATCCTAAACTCTGACTCTAACTCAGTTGAAACAGAACAAAAAGAAGATACTAAAGTTATAGAAGACAAGAAAGTTGTAGAAGAAGTTGAAAAAACAGAACCTACAGAAGATGATAAGGAAGAAATCGTAGAAAAATCAGTAAAACCAGAAAAACCAGTAGAAGCTGAAGAAGTTAAAGAAACTGAAGAAGCTGTAAAATCTGAAGAAACTGAAGAAGAAAAAGAAGCAGAAGAAATTTCTGAAGAAGAAACTGAATCTGATGTTACTATTGATAGAAACGACGAACTTTTCATCACAAGCAAGAATTTCTTGAAACAAATGATTGAAGATATGGGAATTGATTGCGATATCGAATCTAGAACTGAAGGAAATATGATTAAGTTCAATATTATGTGTTCAGAAGAATCTGATATCGGAATTATCATAGGAAAAAGGGGAGAAACATTAGATTCTCTTCAATATATCGTAAATTTGGTTACTAATAGAAATGCAGATACTTATATAAGAGTTATTTTGGATTGCAACCAATACAGATCAAAAAGAGAAAGATCTCTTCAAAAATTAGCTAGAAGATTAGCTGATAAGGCTGTTCAAACAGGAAGAGATATCAAACTTGAACCTATGAATCCATACGAAAGAAGAATCATACACACTTATCTTCAAAACGACGAAAACGTGAATACATTCTCTCAAGGCAATGAGCCTAATAGAAGAGTTATTATTAAAAGAAAATAAATCACAAGACTACATATCTTTGGTATGTGGTCTTTTTTTGTGGAATGGTAATTTGTTGAAATTACGCTCTTATTTATTTGTAATCATTTTGTATGATATAATATAATATTGCTATAAAGAATGAAAGGATAGACTAAATATGGACGATTGTATTGCAGCTATTAGCTCTGCTACTGGTGAAGCGGGAATTGGCATTGTTCGAATGACTGGTGAAGGTTGTGTGGATGTGCTTGATTCTGTGTTCAAGAGGGCTAATGATAATGCTGATTTTATAAATAGAAAAATGACTTATGGCCACATTGTTGATGATAATGAGATCGTCGATGAGGTCTTGGTTTGTTATATGAAGGCTCCTCACACATACACGCGTGAGGATGTCGTGGAGATTTACACTCACGGTGGGGTTGTCGCTGTGAGAAAGGTGTTGGAAGTTCTATTAAACAACGGTGCAAGGCTTGCTGAGGCAGGTGAGTTCACTAAGAGGGCTTTCTTGAACGGTAGGATTGATTTGTCTCAAGCTGAGGCTATTATTGATATGATTAAGGCGAAGACTGACAAGGCGTATTCTGTGAGTATGAAACAGTTGGAGGGTAGTGTTAACAGAAATATCAAACAGTTGAGAGACAAGCTGTTGGATATGCTATCTCATGTGGAGTATTCTATTAATTTTACTGAAGATATGCAGGACGAATTGGACAACACTCCTGTTTTGAATGAGGGCAAGGAAGTTTTGGATAAGCTCAAAAAGCTTTCTGAGAGTGCAAACAGAGGTAGAATTATCAGAGATGGTATCAATACTACGATAATTGGCAAGCCAAATGTAGGCAAATCTTCTTTGTTGAATGCTTTGTTGAAGGAAAACAGGGCTATTGTTACGGATATTCCAGGAACTACTCGTGATGTCATCGAAGAATACATCGATTTGGACGGGATAAGTCTGAAGATTAACGATACTGCTGGTATTAGAGATACTGAGGATATCGTGGAGAAAATCGGTGTCGAAAAATCTGTGTCTTTTATTTCTGATTCGGATTTGATTATTGCGATTTTTGATTCTTCGAGAGAGTTTGACGATGAGGACAGGAAGATTTTGGATCTTATTAGAGATAAAAAGTCGATTGTTTTGTTAAACAAGATTGATTTGGATGGTGGATTTGATTTCGATGAAAACTTGGAAGGAATCGAGGTTATTCACACTTCAATCAAAAACAACGAGGGTATCGAGGATTTAGAAAACAAGATTATAGAGATGTTTAACGACGGATATATTGAAGCAAATAACGACAATATTATTACTAACATTAGACATAGAGATATTATTAACAAAGCTATTAGATCTTTGGAGAGTTCTCTACACGATATGGAAGCTGGCGTTCCTATCGATTGTTTCGAGGTTGATTTGAGAAATGCTTGGGAAATTCTAGGCGAAATCACTGGAGAAACTGTGGATGACGATGTATTGAATAAGATTTTTAGCGATTTTTGTATAGGTAAATAAAATGGATAGATTATATTATGAAAATCCCTACGATGTCGTGGTTGTAGGTGCAGGTCACGCTGGTTGTGAGGCTGCGTTGGCTACGGCGAGGTTGGGATTAAAAACAGCGATTATGAGTATAAGTTTGGATTCGGTGGCTGATTTGCCATGTAATCCTAATATTGGTGGCACTGGAAAGGGTCACTTGGTGAAGGAAGTTGACGCATTAGGTGGCGAGATGGGTCTTATCATTGACAAGACTTACATTCAATCGAGAATGTTGAACACTTCCAAGGGTCCTGCGGTTCACTCATTGAGGGTTCAAGCAGACAAGAGAAAATATCACGATGAGATGAAAAGCGTGTTGGAAAACACAGAAAACTTGGATTTGATTGAAGCGGAAGTCGTGGATATTGGTGTTGAAGACAACAAAATAAAGTCGATTACTACTGCACAGGGAGCGATTTTCCCTACAAGAGCTGTGATTCTTGCGACTGGGACATATCTCAAAGGACTTGTGATGATGGGTGAATACACTTATGAATCTGGCCCTCACGGTATGAAATCATCTAAGAAATTGTCAGATTCTTTGAAGAAGTTGGGGATTGAACTTAGAAGATTTAAGACTGGAACTCCTGCGAGAGTTCACAGGGACAGTTTGAACTACGAAGTGATGACGGTGCAACCTGGTGATGACGATGTTATTCCTTTTTCATTTTTGAATGATGGAAAGGATATTTCAAAGAAGCAAGAAAACTGCTATTTGACCTACACTACACTTAAAACAAAACAAATTATCGAGGATAATTTGGAGAGATCTCCGATGTATGCAGGTATTGTAAAGGGCGTGGGTCCACGTTATTGTCCTTCGATTGAAGACAAAATCGTGAGATTTCCCGACCGTGATGAGCATCAAGTATTTGTGGAACCTGAAGGTTTGAGCACGAAGGAAATGTACATTCAAGGCGTGTCATCGACTCTTCCAGAAGAGGTGCAAAAAGAAATGTACAAGACAATCATTGGTTTCGAAAACGTGAGATTTATGAGAAGTGCGTACGGAATCGAATATGATTGCATCGATCCTACAATATTAAAGAGAACTTTGGAACATTTGGAAATCAATAATTTGTTCTTTGCAGGACAAATCAATGGATCCAGTGGATACGAGGAAGCTGCCGGTCAAGGAATTATCGCAGGAATCAATGCAGCTATGAATTTACTTGGCAAGGAGCCATTCGTATTAGACAGATCCGATGCGTACATTGGCGTATTGATAGATGATTTGGTAACCAAAGGAACTAACGAGCCATACCGAATGATGACAAGCAGATGCGAGTATCGTTTGACTTTGAGACAAGACAACGCCGATTTAAGATTAACCGAAAGAGCACATGAAATCGGGCTTGCGACAGATGAAAGATACGAGAAAATGCTTCACAAGAAGAAGACGATTGACGAGGAAATCGAAAGATTGAAGTCAATAATGGTGACTCCAACAGAAGAAACCAACAAAAAACTTAGGAAACTTGGGTCATCTGAACTTAAAACAGGCATAACTTTGTTGGATTTAATCAAAAGACCAGAATTAACTTACGATAAAACAGAAGAATTTGACATTGATAGACCAGAACTGCCTAGATATTTGAGATTACAAGTGGAAACTCACATCAAATACGAAGGCTACATTGCAAAACAAATGAGCCAAATCAAGCAATTTAAAAAGCTCGAAAACAGAAAACTGGATATGATCGAGGATTACAAGGAAGTTATGGGACTTTCCAATGAAGCTGTACAAAAACTTAATGACATCAAACCAGAATCGTTGGGTCAAGCGAGCAGAATCAGTGGTGTGAGCCCTTCTGACATCAACGTTTTATTGATTTATATGGAAACGAGGAAGAAATAATGTCACTAAAAGAAACATTGAACGATTATGAAATACAATTGGATGATAATCAAATAGATTTGCTGTTAAAATACATGGATTTGGTGTTGGAAAAGAACAAAGTAATGAATTTGACTGCGATCACTGAAGAAGAAATGTTTCACGTGAAACATTTTGTTGATTCCTTGTATGTGTTGAATTTGTTCGATTTTGAGGAAAACAAAACTATAATTGATGTGGGAACTGGGGCAGGATTTCCGGCTATTCCAATAAAAATAGCGAGAAATGATTTGAAGTTCACATTGCTCGATAGTTTAAGAAAAAGAGTTGATTTCTTGAAAGATGTTATAGCTGAGCTACAACTTACTGACATTAAAGCAGTCCACGAAAGAGCAGAAGAATGCACAAGAACTGCCGAATACCGAGAACAATACGATTACTGCATATCACGTGCAGTATCAAAGCTTGACACGTTGGCGGAGTTCTGTATTCCATTTGTAAAAGTTGGAGGATACATGATAGCCATGAAAGGTAAATCCGACGAAACAGACGTAGGAGAAAACGCAATCAAAATTCTCGGCGGCAAGATAGAGCAGACTATTGATTACAAAATAGATGACGAAGACAGAAGCTTAGTTGTAATAAAGAAAATTAAAGAAACTCCGAAGAAATACCCACGTGGTGGCGGTAAACCAAAGAAAAACCCACTATAAACAATGGGATTTTGACAACAAAATACTTCACAATAAAAAGCAGAGAGCCGAATTGACTATTAACAGGGACAATATTATAGCAAATGCTAAAAGTAGAAGAACATTTTTGCACGAATATCTAGACTACGAAAATAAATAAATCCAAAGCTCATAAGCCTAAAATCGCAAACTCGCTATCGCTCAAACAGTGCGATTTTTGACGGCTTATTTCACTTGGATTTATGCTTATTTTCTTCGTATGATATTCTTAGCAAAAATGTAGTCTACTTTTTTGTTTCGTTAGATGATATTTTCCGTCAATCGCGGTAATCTGCTTTTTTGTTTGCGTGGATTTTGTTTGAAAAGGTAAGAAATAGAATTGTTCGTGGGATTTTGAATGCTACAAGAGAGGGAGGAAAATACTTCACAATAATAAGCAGAAAACCGAATTGACTCAAATATCTAGCTTACGAAATCAAACAAATTCTAAGCTTGTGAATCTGAAATTGCAAACTCGCTAACGCTCAGACAGTGCAATTTCTTAACGATTCACTTCGCTTGAATTTGAGGTTGTTTTCTCCAGATGATATTTTCTGTCAATCGCGGTAATCTGCTTTTTTGTTTGCGTAGATTTTGATTAAAAAGGAAAGAAATAGAATTGTTCGTGGGATTTTGATTGCTAAGGGAGGGAAAAAGATGTTTTTCTATTTTTGAATCAAAATGTTTCACGTGAAACATTTTTATGAAAATTTCATTAGTGATATAATTTAATTGTAAATCGAAGAAAAAAAACGACGCTCTGAGAGGCGTTTTAACAGGCGAAAATAAAATATAGGTAATAAACTATGGAGGACAAATGAAAGTTCAAATAATAGCCGTTGGGACGGAATTACTGCTAGGTGACACTTTGGACACGAATTCTAACTACCTTTCTATCAAAATGAAGGAGTTGGGATTTGATGTGTACAAGCGAGTTGTGGTTGGCGATAATTATGATAGATTGTTCAAGGAAATCGAAGAAGGATTAAAACAATATGATTTGATTATAACTACAGGTGGTTTGGGGCCGACTGAAGATGACATTACAAAAAAATGCTGCTGCGATTGTCTTGGCAAGGAAATGGTGCTTAATGAAAAAAGCTATGCTAAATTGAGGAATTATTTTAACGAAGACGAAAAGGCGATCCAAGGCAATATCAAACAATGTATGTTTCCGAAAGATGCGATTGTTTTTGAAAACTTCAATGGAACAGCAGATTGTGCAATGATTGAACATAATGGAAATAGAATATTATTTCTTCCAGGTCCACCAGCTGAGATGAAACCTATTTATGAACAACAAGTGCAAAAAGTTCTGGAGCAATTTGCAACAGACTGTATTATTTCTGAAACTTTGAATATATCCATACTTGGAGAATGGGACATGAACGAGAGGGTCAAGGATATCATTGAATCTTCAAATAATCCTACGGTCGCTCCGTATTTTAAGAAAGACAAGAGAATACTTCGAATAACTGCAAAAGCATCTGACAGACAAACTGCTCTTAAGATGATTGCTAAAAAGAAACAAGAACTTCGAGATAGACTTGGCGTGTACGTATTCGGAGAAAATGATGAAACAATCGAAGAATCAGTCTACAAGGTGTTGAAAGAATACGATTTGTCGATTATGACATCAGAATCCATTACAGGTGGTATGATTGCATCTAAACTTGTGAATGTGTCTGGAGTTAGCGATTATTTAAAAAGGTCATTGGTGGTGTATTCTAATGAGGCAAAGATTGATTTGCTTGGCGTTAAGGCTGAAACTATAGACACATACGGTGTTGTTAGTGAGAATGTTGCGTTTGAGATGATTGAGAGAATGTTTGAAAAATTTGGAGTTGACTGTGCGATATCTACGACAGGTTACGCCTCAGGAGAAAATGCCGGGCTTGTTTACGTTGGGTTGGGATACAAAAATATGATAAAAACGCTAAAATTACAGCTTCACGGAGAACGAAATAAAATCAGAAATAGAGTTTCAAATCGTGCTTTGGCAGAGTTGAGGTTAATGATTTTAGAAAATGTTTCACGTGAAACATTTTAAAACAAATTAGAACTTTATTTGTGCTATAATAAATATGAAAGGAGCTGTAAATTTGAAAACAATATGTGTATTTAATCAAAAAGGGGGAGTGGGTAAAACTACTACCGTCGTTAATTTGTCAGCAGCTCTTGGTTTGAAAGAAAAAAAAGTGCTTGTAGTGGATTTGGATCCGCAAGGTAACACGACTTCAGGCTTTGGAATTAATAAGTTTGAGCTTCAAAAAAGCATTTACGATTTGATGGTTCATGACGATTTTGATGAGGATTTTATTATCATAACTGAAGAAAAAAACGTGGATATAATCCCAGCAACGTCTGATTTGTCAGGGGTTGAGGTGGAACTTATAAACACTGATGATAAAGAAAAAGTGTTATCTAATATACTTTCTAATGTAAGTGGATATGATTTTTGTTTTATAGATTGCCCTCCTTCATTGGGGACGTTGTCTATAAATGCATTGGTGGCGGCAGATTCTGTCCTTATACCTATCCAATGTGAGTTTTATGCGCTTGAAGGCGTAAGTCAACTTATGAATACTATTAATTTGGTGAGAAGTTCACTTAATGAAAACTTAGAAATAGAAGGTATTGTTATGAGTATGTTTGATGGTAGAAATAATCTTAGTTTGGAAGTGGTGGAAGAAGTCAAGAAATACTTCAAGGATAAGGTGTTTACGACTATGATACCGCGTAATATAAGGTTAGCAGAAGCTCCAAGCTATGGAATGAGTGCGTTATCTTACGACAAAAATTCCAAAGGATCTATTGCTTATACGAGACTAGCGGAGGAATTTTTATAATGGTTAGGAAAAAGGGATTAGGAAGAGGCTTAGACGCTTTAATACCACAAAATATTATAGAAACGACAAGTTCTGACTCGATTGTTAATATCGAATTATCAAAAATAATTAGAAGAGAAGATCAACCAAGAACACATTTTGAAAAAGATAAAATACGTGAGTTAGCAAATTCTATCAAAGAGTACGGAGTAATATCTCCGATTATCGTTCGAAAAAAGGACGAAAAATACGAGATTATCGCCGGAGAAAGAAGGTTTTTGGCGAGTTTAGAGGCTGGTTTGTCCGAAATTCCTGCAATTGTTAAGGAAATGGAAGACAGCGAAGTGGCAGAAGTATCGCTTATCGAAAACATTCAACGTGAGGATTTGAATGCTGTTGAAGAGGCTGTGGCTTACAAAAACTTGATGGAAAACTACAATTTAACTCAAAAAGAATTGGCAGACAAATTGTCCAAATCAAGGTCATATATTGCAAATACATTGAGACTTCTTAACTTAGATGAGTTGTCATTGGAACACTTAAAAAAAGGCGACATCACATCATCACAAGCTAGAAGTTTACTTGCAATTGACGATATGAAAAAGAGAAAAGCGTTATTGGACAAGCTATTATCCAAGAAGACAAATGTCAGAGAAATTGAAAAAGTGTCTAAGGAAACAGACCCGTTTTTGTTGGATTTGCAAAACAGGTTTTTGGAGAAATTCTCTACAAAGGTTAGAATTAAGCCAAGAAGAAAAGGCGGAAGTATAGAGATAGAATATCTATCTAATGAAGATTTAGAAAGGATTATGGAGATATTAGAGCTATGATGTTTATGGATCAAACTTTAGAAGAATTTATTAAAAATGTAAACTCAAAGGAACTTCCAGGTGGAGGTTCTATC
>OGSK01000444.1_pt1 | contig 9508 bp, 11 predicted proteins | sample 1573861 | NCBI WGS metagenome assembly OGSK01 (sample SAMN03295834, study PRJEB24534) | human gut metagenome | isolation source: fecal sample 2 from infant 5 | host: Homo sapiens | place: USA: Pittsburgh, PA | collected 2014-07 | reverse complement strand
AAATGCGCCTGGTAAGCAGAGTTTTTGAAATGTAAGGCCTTTGAATAAGACAAAAGGCTGCCTCATCGCTAACTTTGCAACAGTGCCCTTTTGCCTAAGGTGGTTGCGATGAGGGCCGAGGGACGCAGCTATCGCTGGATCGCACGCGAGCTCGGTATCAGCAAGAATACCGTCGCTGACATCGTGCAACGACACAGAGCTAACGCTTAGGGTGTCATTTCGCCCTCAGCCGGAACCGACCCCATAATCACCATCCCGGGTTTCTGACTGGCATTAACCATCCGCATTTCACTGAGCGTTGCCGCCCCTGCATCCCGTGCAGTCACACCCAGCAGGATCGTCAGCCCCATTATAAAACCGGTCAGTTTACACATCGTTCCTGTATCCTTTACGTTAATGTCTGGATCATCTTCAAGGAGAAATCCCGCCGGACTACACTATCGAGTGACATGTGGCCGCCAGAGGGTGTCCAGCCGACCACTCATTAAATGCTGCTGTCGGCTATCAGTAGCGACCAAGAGTCATTAACTGGAAGCATTTTTCCTCGGAGAGCTCTCCTTCTTTCTTTGGGAGAGGGCCAAGGAAAGGAGTTATCACATCGACTTCTGTGGACAGATACCATGTGTCATCAGCATCATCCCACCAGGCAACTGTGCGATCGTCCCAAGTGTGTATCTCACGGTAGCAGCCGTATCCGTATATGTGCTCAAACTCCGATTCTTCCATCCAGACTCTGTCATGCCCAAGGATTATGAGAGCCTCAAATAAAACACTCAGTGTAATTTTCATATTCATAATCAACTTCCTTATTATTTAATATCTATTAGTTCTATTTATTTATCATCGCCAGCAGAACATTCCGTTGCCCGCCCGCAGTGATTAGCAGAATAACAGTCACCGCCCGCAATTACCGGATCTCACTCTTTTAGACTTCCGAAAAATTCATAATAGCAAAGTTTTCGGAAGCGATGATGAACAGATTAACAGGATTTACTCGTCAGGTCGGTCTGATGCGGAGAGGGTGAAAGTTATCTAACTACTTAAAGTGTAGCACATTTTTAATTTTCGTTTCACAAATCAGCGCAGAAAATCGCCGTGATCCGGAACCAGGGGTTTTCGGATCTGCGACAACGAAAAAGGACACAATTGACAGGAAAGCAATAATTATTTTAATTAGTGCATAATCTGCATAAATGTAAGACAGCCATCTTTACATTAAAAGTAAAGCAGTATGGCTTTACAACATTAAGTAAAGCAAATAAGATTTACAAAATTAAGTAAAGCTATAACGCTTTACATTTCCAACCGGTTAAGGAGCTACTGTATGGCTATGGTCAATGCCCGCATCGATGACGATCTGAAAGCCCGGGTCGATGCAGTCCTTCAGCGCAGGAATATAACGGTCACCCAGAATATGACAGATCTGTACCGTTATATTGATCAGCATGAGCAGTCCCCCTTTTTGCCTGCCCCCCGGCCGCACACTGCCGACGAGGTTGTGGCAAAGTGCTGTTCTGATTTGATGAATATCCGCGATGCACTGCTGCTTATCCGCGGCCATGCCGAGCGCCAGGCTGGCTCCGGGGAGATGGCTTCACTTTATCAGTTATTTACCCGTTCCCGCCTGGCGTTTGCCGATGGGCTGTGCTGGCTGCACAGTGCCCCGGCGTTGCCCTTAACCGTTGACCGGCTGCTGCTGCCCCTGGCTCACGCTCAGGCGCAGATCGCAGAGTGTGATATTGCGCTGGGTGGCGGAAGCCGCGATGCACTGGTTCTTACCGGCGAGAGGGAACAACACCTGTCCACCGCCATAGCCAGCCTGGATGAACTGGTCAGCAATTTGTGCCAGAAAGCAGGGTTACTTCGCCGGCAGGTACCGGTGGTGCAGGAAGAGCAGCGTGCAGACGGCGAATTCTGTACTGCTATCGCTGCTGACGTCACTTTTCCGGGGGATATTGATGTCACTGTCCTGCTCCGACCAGATCTGCTGCGACTGCTGACGCCACGTCTGAAAGAAGCAATCCCCTGCCCACGGCTGCCTGGGTGGCAGGTGGGTGTGGACATCAGCAGCGGCTATAACACCTTTATCACGGCACCGGCAGACTCAGCCCCGGTGAGCCCGACATCCGCATTTGCTCGAGCTGCCTCCGGCGGGGCAATGGGTAGCTGCGGTCTGCTTTTCATTCAGGGAGAAACCCGGATTCATTACTGGCAGCAGAAAGATGCCGGGACGGATGTCGTCCCCCGAGACAAGCTTGCTGAGGCCGTCTGCGAGTATATGGACAGCCTGATCGGGAAAATTCTTCAGGGCGCTGTAACAGAAAAAGGGGAATGAAAGGACACGGTCACGTAATTTCTTCAGCGCAGCATACGGACTTTGCGTCGCCCGGGAGATGAAAATCCGTTTCTGCTCAAAAGGTGGTTTCAGAACTGATCAGCAGCATCGAGAGCTGCATGTAACCCCGCCACTGCCGACCGTCCCGCTACAAAGCTCCCACCGGGAGCTTTGTTTTAAAAGTCCGTAAGGTTATCGAAGGGCTCGTCAGGGGCAGGTTTTATTATAGTTTCCCCCTGCCGGATCTCAGTCTTACTGGTTCTGAATTTTACGCCAGTAATTTTATGGTACGTCATTCCGTCGGTTTTCATCTGCAGTGTGTCTTTCTTTTCATTAGTGGCCGCTAATAAACCAAGATAGCGTGATTTTTTTGGTTCCTCAGCGATCAGCTGAATATTCGGGCTGAAAACATATATATCATCTTCGACGTTTTCAAACAGCTCAACCTGATACCGCCGGGTATTATCAGTGGCATGCCTGACGCCGGAAGAACTATTAAACAGAACAACATTATACCCGGTTTTGGCACCCCTGCCGTCAGCGTAGTCCTGCGTGGATTTAAAGCTGACGCCGTCAAGCTTAAATTTATTCCGGTCACTGAGATAATCGGCAACCACCTGAGTGATCAGGTAATCACTATCCTGCCTTTTTCCAAACGCGGGGAGCGTCAGTTTGCGCGAAAGCGTCCTGAAGAACACTGCACGCTCGCTGGTTTTACGGGTCAGGGGATCAAACTTACTGCCAGAGCCGAAACTGAGCGAGTCAAGGGAAGATATGTCCAGCACCTTCAACTTACGCAGCGGGACAAAAGGCACCGTCACCACAATGCTGCCGACCGGGGGTCTTACTTCAGCAATTGCCACATCCGCTGAGGTGGCACCGTAAAACACGGAGATCCCCTGTGCATTCATGCGGCCTGATCGCGCCAGTAATGGCGGGGGAGGCCCGAAGTGTTTCTCAGGCTGCGTCAAGGCCTGCTTCACGTCTTCCAGATCCTCAAAGACCCTAGCGCGATGAAGATGCACATCTTCAGACAGCATTTTTACAGGTGAATCGCGGTTCCTAGTTTTCAGCTTATCGATATCACTGAAAAGCGAATCCAGAAACGCATTAACTTCACGGTTGAAATATCGCGTTTCCTTAAGAAGTGAATTGGTGACTGTTCCCCAAGTATAATCCAGCTCACCTGAAGAGTAGTTTCTTGAACGGTATACCAAATCATCATTATATTGCACAGCATCATAATCATTATAAGGATTGTATTCATCGCAAAGGCCGGAATAAATATCTTCAGCCACTTCAAACTCAACCCCTAGCTCTTCGCAGATGACATCCTGTGCGGGATTCCCGCGGCCTGTGTCATAGATATCCATATGAATATCATAATAATATTCAAAGACATCATGCATCCGCTTTACAATATCTCCCAAATGGATATTTTTACGCTTCAGTTTGCAGTAAGAACATATCTGTTCGTTATTACCGTTATGTTTTATTTGCTGACTGACATATTTGTCCTCCACACACTTATGACAAATATATTTTTCATCCCACATGATTAAGCCGCCCATGATGTGCTGATACAGGGTAACTTTCCTGCATTTCCCAGCCTGAATCAAGAGGGGCGGTGCATCAGCACAGGACTGAGGATGAATAAACTGAGCGGTCAGTCTTCTCCAGGCTGTCTATGGGGCGTACCGTAATCACAGGGAAATAACCTACCATCCATTCTGGTTTCTGCTTCGCACCTCAGGCATCAAGTCCCTGAAAAGAGGAGCGCCCCTGGTCATTCCCAGTAACTTAAAAATGTAACGGGAAAATTATACGTGGAGTGTGGTACTGCGCAGGACTTCTTTAGACTGAGACCAGCTTAATGCTGGTCTCAGATGTTGATATGCTGAACCGCTTAGGAACGGATTAATCGTGCTTTCAGTTTTGACTCAGACCTCGTGACTATCCGCCCCTTGCGACCAAGCGTACCCGTCTGCTTCAGTTCGGTAACGAGCTCTGCCTTCAACGTCTCATGAATGGACTGATTGCGAGACACTTCCTGAGAGGTAAGCAGACGCGGAGTAAGACGCGTAACTTTACCGTTTGTCGGTTTCGAGTACATAAAAATTTACCTCCTCTCGAATGTCTTCTCTATATGTATAGTTTACATCAGCTGCATATTTCTTCAACAGTCGATGGTAGTAGCGCGCCAGCGTCTCCTTATAAGGAGCGGCGAACACAATGGTTGCCCCTGTGCGTTCGACAACATCTAAAATGGCTTCAGCAATACCTTCTACAAAAAGTCTTTCAAGTTCTTCTGCGTCGTAATGCATGTCGGTGTACTGTTCAAATTTCTGAACGCCACTGATTGAATAGAGAGCCTGAATATCAAAAAAATCCACCATCAAGGTGTTCTCGCTCAGTTCTGCCTCGGTGTAGTAGCTTTCCAGATATGGGACAAGAACAGTTCCTCCCTTGAATTCGACAACGTACTCACTCTGTAATCCTCCTGGCTTATCCACGGTGACCAAATAGCGCAGGGGGTTCTTAACCGACGCAAACTCACGAACCTGTATTCTCATAAATTAACTGCCAGTCCAGAAAGTTATGGTTTTACCAGAAGAATAAAACAATCGATTCAAAAATGTCACCACCAGTCGTGTTCCATCAGTCGGAGTAGTATTTCCGACTCCGGGAGTTTTCGGATCTGACCGCGAAAGGAGAAAGAGTGTATGTAAGTTCTGTACTGTATGTACGGTATATATTAACTGTATTGTATGTATTATTTGTATTACGTGTATTGTGTATTTTTTACACCGGGCGTACGATGGCACCATTCCCTGAGAAACCGGAGCCAGACCATGACCACCCTCTCCCCGGACACCGTCCGCCGCATTGAAGACGCCGCTGCCGCCCTGATCGCCGCCGGCACCCCGAACCCGACCAACGAGCAGGTCCGTCAGCACCTCGGCGGCGGCTCCCTGTCCCACATCTCCCCGGTGATGCGCGCGTTCCGCGCCCGCCAGCGCGAGCAGGCCGCTGAGCATGCCACGCCCCTGCCGCCTGAGCTGGCGCAGCTCCTGACCGGCCAGCTGGGACTGCTGTGGCAGGCCGCGGTGAAGCAGGCTGAAGCCGGGGCCCTGGCGGCGCGCGAGCAGGCCGACGACGACATTGCCCGGGCCGACCAGGAGCGGGATGAGGCGCAGGCGACAGTGGCCGCCCTGGAAAGCGAGCTGGCGGTGCTGCGCGAGGTGGTGGCCGAACGTGACCGCCTGCTGCAGGAAGTGCGCGAGCTACGCGCGGAGGCGCTGCCGCTGCGTGAGCAGGTGGCCCGCCTGACCGCCACCGGCGAACACCTGGCGGCGCAGCTGCAGGACACGAAAGCGGAGCTGAAGGAATCCCGGGAGGACGGCCGTCAGCTTCAGGCCGAACTGCTGGCCCTGGCCCGCCATGACGGGAAGGTGAAGAAATGAGACCGGAAAGAGCATTACGTATAAAGGCCTTTCGACGGGCGCTGGAGCTTGGCGCCGGTGAACAGGCTGACGAGTGCCGTCATTTTCCTCGCTGGGAAACGGAACTCAGGAATTTCCCGCACGGCAGCTGCGATTTAGCCAGTAACACACTGGCTCAGTACCTGGCAGATACTGAGGGGTGCCATCCTTGCATCATTTTTATGCAGGGGAACGCAGGCTTTCATGAAGCGGAACACTCAACGGTTCACGGGCATGTGATCGTATTGCTGGACGGGGAGTACACCGATCTGACGCTGGCTCAATTCGACGAATATCCGGACTACATTCCTTGCGAACCTGTCGAGTCTGACGGGCAGCTTGGTAAGCTGTTACGCAATATCATGAAGCATGAAGGCCCTGTACAAACCCGCTTGGTTAAACTCTATGATGGCGAAGTGCTGTATGCCTGGTTACGCGATACCGCCGACGAAGTGCTGGCTGTGGACCCGGAATGGCAGGCCTGGGAACAGTCAATAGCAGAAGAAAGGGAAGCGGCCCTTAAGCTGTTCCCGTTTCTGTCTGACATGCAGAAAACTGAGTGCGAACAGGGCCCGGACAGTCAGGAGGCTGCCAGATGAAGATTTATCATTACACTGACCTGAACGGACTGAAGGGCATCATCGAATCAGGCTCACTGTGGGCGACGCACTTTTCCTTCCTCAATGACAGCAATGAGCTGACTCACGGAATGAACTGCCTTGAGAATGCCCTGCAGTACCTGAGGGACGACTTTAACCCGAAAACCCTGAAGTTCATCGAACAGGCACTGACGCACTTCAGAATGCACCGGGCTGCTCATGTCTATAACCTGTCGTTCTGTCTCGAACCCGACCTGTTAAGCCAGTGGCGGGGTTATGGCAGCTCTCAGGGCGTGTGCCTGGAATTTGATGATGAAGAGCTGCTTGCCTCCCTGGAATTAACTCAATATCAGGTGTTTAAAAACCGGGTACTCTATACCAAAGAGGATTCCACGGCTGAAGCCCGGAACGAAATACTCGCCTTCTTTCGTCAGCCACAGGTTCAGGCGGCAATAAATGCAGATGTAATGCATGAGATGATTCAGGCAACCAGACTGGCACACAGCCTGCCGCCTTTTTTCAAGAATGACGGTTTCAAAGAGGAGCAGGAGTTCCGGATGGTAATCCTCCCGGACAGCCCTTATGAGGGTGTCAATTTTCGTGTCAATGATAACGGTCTGGTGCCATATCTGATCATTAAAGCAAAAGATAAGCTGCCACTGACAAACATCAGAATTGGTCCCCGCAGTAACAGAGCAATGATGATGGACGGGATTTCATTCCTGTTGCAGAGCAGGGGGTATACCAGTACACGGATTTCGTTTACTGAGACGCCTTTCCGGTAAACTCAATTAAGAAGTACAAACTTCAAGGGATCAGTATGTTGAATAAAGTTTCTCAAATAAAATTGGCCAAAATACTGGCTGAAAAATTTAACGAAGGTGACTGGCAGGAGCTGTTTGCTGTTACATCTTGTGAAGATGTTCCGGAAGGACTGTATAAATTCTACCAGCATGTTCACTGGGACAACCCGGAGCTGAAAGGGGTGGCCATCTCTGCCATAGAAAGCACTCTGGCCAGGGACGCTGATAACCTTTCTAAAATCTGGGCACTGGATGATGTTCAGCGTTATATCAGCAATAGCGATAATGATTTATTCAATGAGATAAAGGACATTGTCAATCAGAATGGACAAAGAAATGTTTCTGCAGCTCCAGTGAAACATGTGAACGAAAACATTTACCAGGCCTTAGAAGATGCGGAAGTGTTGCTTCAGAAAAATGGACCACACCGGGCTTATGATCGTGTCCATACTGCTCTTCATGCTTCGTTAAGACAAATGTGCGCAAACCATGGAATTGCGACCAATAGTACAAATAATAATGTTCCAGGATTGCTTTCCCTGATAACTGCACATCTCAAGGCCCTGCCGGATGATGGAAGAAATGAAGATGTGTTTAAAATGTTGAAGTCTTCTGCCGCAATACTTCATGGAATCAATAACCTGCGCAACAATTACAGTATGGCCCATCCTACTGAAACTTTGCTGAATGAAGCCGATGCCCGGTTTGCCATAAATCTGGTTCGTTCCATCATGACTTATGTTGATGAGTTGCTTTAGTTTTAATAAAAATATGAGGCTAACAGCGAACAGATAGAGCTTCAACGAAGAAGTGAAGTACGGCCAGAATTTCGAACTCTGGCCCTCCGGAAGATGCCGGACAGATGCATCATCCCGTCGCGGCCGCTTCCACTTTTGTGCGTACTCAACCTGCCGGATCAGGATTGCGGCAGGATTTGCACCCGATGTTCCAGCCGCCTTGCCTCTTCCTGATCCCGGTATTCCCTCGCCTTTTTCATCATTTCTGCCGTTGGCTCCTGCAGTTTGTCCAGGAACTCCTTAGATCGTTTAGCCACCGACTGGAGGGAGACACTGTCCGTCCTGCCTGTATTGCGATTAGTGTATACCAGGCGGGCAAGGGGTCTGGTTAACTCCTTCCCTTCCATAAAGCGTTTGAAGATCCAGAGATATATATCAACCAGCTCCAGCCCTGCACTTTTTGTACCCGACTGGAAGACCAGCGGTTCAGCCGGCATGTTCGTCACATCCATGACCGGTAAACCGGGACCGTGTACCCACGGCATCTCACGTATCTGGTAATAGAACTCCCTCAGCTCCCGCTGGGTGGTGTTGAACTGTGACTGCTGGTCCACAACGATGTCGGCCTTGCGATTTGGTGCTCCCAGGCGAGAACAGATACCGCGCAATACGAACTGAAATCCAACCATATTGGGCATGATCTGCAGCTTTTGTTTACCGGTTTTGCAGTTATATCCCAGTTCGTCAAAGTGGGTCATCGCCCAGGACAACGCATCGGTAATCAATTCAATGTAACGGCGGTCCCCCAGGGTATGGACGCGCGCAAGCAGCTCACTGCAGACCTCACTGAACAGAGATGAGGACCTTCCATCATGGGCTTCGAGGCGGGCACGCCACGCTTTTTCAGCCAGTTCATCATCGAACAGGCTTGCCAGATTCAGCAGCAGCGGGTAACGAAAGGGGGTCCAGTAAGCAGTCCTGGGCACTGCAGGATTCATCCCCTGATCGAACACCTGGTCGAAGAACGAAATAATGGCGTGATCCCGTTTAACGACCTGCCAGACATCAAACCGTATCCGGTGCTTCTTCTGCAGGACAAGCAGCGTATCAATCACCTCATCAAGGCGGTGCATGCCCAGTTCTGCTGCGTGCAGGCGCTGTACTCCCAGTTTCTTACGCAAGGCAGCAAGATCGGCTTCGGCAACCTTGTCCAGGTCATCCGATGAGGAAAGCACGCCGTAGGAAAGCACGGGCTGGGTAGGATCAAAAAGATTGGGACCGGTATGACCGGTTTCATCCACATAAAAATACATGCAGGGTTCCTTTATCAGGCAGGCGTAAGCGAAACGATATTGTTTACGCGACTGTAAAACCTTCCTGTCAGCGGGTGCAAGAGATCCATTTAATCATCTTTTCGGATCTCTCAGAGGGAATGGAAGAACGATGCAGAGAACTGAGCTTGCAATTTAACATAAGATAGATTATGCGAACTAAGTCTGTAATGGCTCAATAGTAATGTCCGCCTGTGGCTCAATTCAGATGTCCGCGCTAT
>OGSK01000439.1_pt1 | contig 9754 bp, 9 predicted proteins | sample 1573861 | NCBI WGS metagenome assembly OGSK01 (sample SAMN03295834, study PRJEB24534) | human gut metagenome | isolation source: fecal sample 2 from infant 5 | host: Homo sapiens | place: USA: Pittsburgh, PA | collected 2014-07 | reverse complement strand
AGCGGCCTCTTCGGGGCGGAATTACGCCTGATGTGAGGCCAGTTTCCCAGCCTGACGTGACCTGTGCGCCCGAGCGATGATCGCACCGATGACACCAGCCGCGAGCCAGCTGAGGCCCACGATCCGCGTCATCTCCTCGGTCTTCGCCAGGGCGATGAGCAGGGTCAGGGCACCCAGGATCGGGACGACGAGGTGACGCATCCACTTGCGTGAGCCCTCCTTGAACACGCACTGGGCAATGACGTCAGCATGCAGGAAGACGTAGCTCGACAGCGCACCGAAGGTCACCAGGGTCGTCATCGTCTCGACGTGGGAGGCGAAGGTGACGGCCAGGATGGCGGTGACGGTGGCGACGACAACGGTGGCCACCCACGGCACACCCTTGGAACTGGTGCGCGAGAGCACCGAGGGCATCACCTTGTCACGAGCCATGGCGAAGACCAGCCGGGCCGTCGACGAATGGGCGACGACCAGGCAGGCGAAGATGGCGACGAAGGCATTGACGACGGTGAAGATCGAGGTGAACCAGCCCGGGCACACCTGATCGACGGTGCGGTAGAAGGCCCGATCGGTCGCCCCGCCGGGAGCGAAGTGCATGGTGTCAGAGACCAGACCGGCGGCCAACACCTGCACCCCGAAGAGGACGGCGAGCAGGCCGACGAGGAGGAGGGTGACGATGCCGACGGCTCGGCCTCCCCCACGGGCCTCCTCGTTCAGGGTGGCGACAGCGTCGAAACCGAGGTAGCTCAGCGCGGCTATGGACACCGCCGAGGCCACCGACACCCACGACGTCCCCGGACGCCACAGGGCATGCCAACTCCACGCCACGTCGCCACTGGCCAACCCTTGCCCGACGCACACCAGGAAGACGGCGATCGTCACCAACTGGATGGCCAGCAGGACGAGGCCAACCCGGGTGGTGACCGTCGCCCCTTGCAGGTTGAGGGCCATGGAGGCCAGCACGAAGACCACGGCGAAGATTCCCGTCGGGACGCTGGGCCAGATGTGGGCCAGGGCGACGGCCGAGAGCACCGTCAACAAGGAAGGCATGAGGATGTAGTCAAGCAGGATGAGCCATCCGGCGATGAACCCGGGGAATCGCCCCAGGGAGAACCGGGTGTACCCGTACACCGATCCGGCAACTGGAAAGCGCAGGGCCATCTCGCGATAGCTGATGGCCGAGAGTCCCATGACGGCAGCGGCCACCAGGTACACCAGCACCGGTACCCCACCGGAGCGGTTAACCACCGGGCCGAAGACGGCGACCGGGGCCATCGGGACGAAGAAGAGCAGTCCGTAGACCAACAGCGAACCGAGGGGAAGCTGACGGTTCAGACTGGGCTGGTAGCCCAGGTCCTCCAACTGGGAGTCGGGGGCGAGGGTTACGCTCACTGAGTTTCTCCCAGTGTCAGGGCCGTCCGCTGAACGGCGCCGGGGTCTTTCCCAATGCCGGCCGGAATGACTCCAGCCAATGGGGCTCCGGCAGCATCCTCGATCTCCTCGAGGTTGCACCTCTCGGCCAGGTCGGGCTCGGCCGGCCAGGACCCGATGATGATGGCGTCGACCTGGTGGCCGCGATCGCGGATCGCATTGCAGGTCAGTCCGGTGTGGTTGAGGGTGCCCAGCACCGAGCGGGTCGCGACGACCACGTGGGGCTCGTGTCCACGGCGTGCCAGGGAATCCATGAGATCGAGGACACCGGCTCCGTCGTTGTCCAGACCGACGAGAACTCCCCCTGCGCCTTCGACGAGAGTGACGTCGTAACCGTCGGAGTCGACAAGGACTCGCGCCGCGACCTCCTCGATGGAAGGAATCGTCATCCCAGCGCGGGCAGCCGACGTCGTCGGGGCCAGCGGCTCAGGACAGCGCGCGTACTCGAGCAGATTCTCGGAATCAATTCCTGCCAGACGTCCTGCGTCATGGACGTCGCCGGGTTCCTCGGGGGCCAAACCGGTTTGGTAGGGCTTGACGATGAGGACGTCCTTGCCGGCCTGCTTCAGGGCCGAGGCGATGACGGCCGTCGTGACGGTCTTGCCGGCATCGGTGTCGGTTCCGGTGACGATGACGATTCCGTCCAGATCGGTGATCTTCATGACTCCTCCAATGACGTGTGTGTCAGCTGATCGGTGACGACTGCCCGCATTCCGGCAGCCATCCCCACCAGGTCGTCCTCGGTGCAGATGTAGGGCGGCATGGCGTAGACGAGGTCGCGGAAGGGGCGCAACCACACCTGGTTCTCGACGGCGGTACGGGTGGCTCGTCTCATGGCGATCGGGCTGTCGACCTGAACAGCTGCGATGGCTCCGAAGACGCGCACGTCGGTGACACCGTCGAGGTCCCGCAGCGGGGTCAGCTCGCGGGACATGACCTCGTTGATCCGGGCGACATCGTCCTGCCATCCGCCCTGGGCGACGATGCCCAGGCTGGCCGCGGTGACAGCGCTGGCCAGTGGGTTGCCCATGAAGGTCGGCCCGTGCATGAGGGACCCGCCCGGGCCTCGACTGACCTCGGTGGCGAGCTCGTCGGAGCACAGCACGGCCGACTGGGTCATGTACCCGCCGGTCATGGACTTCCCGACGACCATGATGTCGGGGACGATGTCGGCCCACTCACAGGCGAAGAGCTTTCCGGTACGACCGAATCCGGTGGCGACCTCGTCAGCGATGAGAACGAGGTCCAGATCGTCAGCGCGCTGGCGGAGGTGCTTCAGACATGCCGGAGACCACGGCCACATGCCGCCCGCCCCCTGCAGGATCGGCTCGACGATGATGCCGGCCAGCTCGTCGCGGTGGGCGTCGACAATATCATCGGTCTGGTCGCACCAGGTCTCGACGGCATCGACATCGGCATCGAAGGAGGGCGGGCGAGGCAGGAAGAGCTGCCGGGGAATCGAGTCGGAGAACATGGCGTGCATGCCGCCGACCGGGTCGCACACGCTCATGGCACCGAGGGTGTCTCCGTGGTAGGCACCACGCAGGGCGGCGATACGAGTACGGGTGAGGGTACCGCCACGCGCAGCAGTGCGCGCAATTTGCACCTGACGAGCCAATTTGAGGCTCACCTCGACACCCACCGAGCCGGAGTCGGCCAGGAAGACCCGATCCAACGGTTCCGGGGCGAGGTCGACGAGGGCCTTGACGGCGTCGACGGCTGCCTGGTGGGTGAGCCCACCGAACATCACATGGCTGAACTGGGAACTCTGACGGCTCACGGCCTCGTCGAGGACAGGGTTGCGGTAACCATGGATCTGGCACCACCACGAGGCCATGCCATCAATGACCTCGTAGCGGTGTTCCCCGTCATGGAGCTGCAACCGGACCCCGTCGGCGGCCGTGACGGCAAGCATCGGATCGGCCCCGACCGTCGGAGCATAGGGGTGCCAGACATGACGTCTGTCGTATTCGAGAAGATGCTGTTCAAGACTCACAGCGAGGAATGCTAGCCGTCACCCTTGAACAGTGTTCAGGAGGGGGTGGAATTGGCCGTCCCGACGGCCTGGAGACCCCTCCTGCAGCTCGTCGAGCCACCGTCGGTGCACCCGATCATCCGTCGTCTCCTCGGGATGGAAGGACAGGGCGAGGATGTTCCCCTGCCTGACACCGACGATGGCCCCACCCGCCTCGCCGGCATCGTCGGGCAGCGTCGAGATGACCTCGACCTCAGGCCCGCTACGGGTGACGATCGGAGCGCGAATGAAGGTGGCGGGGATCCCCTCGCCCACCCCATTGATGTCCAGATGTCCCTCGAAGGAGTCGAGCTGGGATCCGAACGCATTACGACGCACGGTGACGTCGAGCCGTCCGAGAGTCTGCTGGCCTGTGGCGGCGTCCTCCACCTCTGCCGCCAGCACGACGAGACCTGCACAGGTGGCCAGCACCGGAAGGCCTACGGTGATGGCTTCTCGCAGCGGGTCGGCGAGACCGAAGGATCTCATCAGCTTGTCGATGACCGTCGACTCCCCACCGGGCAGGACGATCCCGTCGAGTCCGTCAAGATCAGCCTCCCGACGGACTCGACGGGTCGTCGCGCCGAGGGATTCGAGAACCTCGATGTGCTCAGCGAATCCGCCTTGCAGGGCGACGACCCCAATGAGTGGAGCCACCTCACCAACCCCGCTCGGCCAGACGGTGCGGCGCCGGGACGTCGGCGACATTGATGCCCACCATGGCCTCGCCCAGTCCGCGGGAGACCTCGGCGATGGTGTCGGGATCGTCGTAGGCGGTGGTGGCCTTGACGATGGCAGCGGCGCGGGCAGCAGGATTGCCGGACTTGAAGATGCCAGACCCGACGAAGACACCTTGGGCGCCCATCTGCATGACGAGGGCGGCGTCAGCCGGAGTCGCCACACCACCGGCAACGAAGAGCACCACCGGGAGCTCACCCGTACGAGCCACCTCAGCGACGAGATCGTATGGGGCCTGCAGTTCCTTGGCTGCGACATAGAGCTCGTCAGGAGACATGCTGCTCAGACGTGCCATCTCGGCTCGGATGGTGCGCAGGTGGCGGACGGCCTCCGAGACGTCACCGGTGCCGGCCTCACCCTTGGAGCGGATCATGGCGGCGCCCTCGGTGATGCGACGCAGGGCCTCACCCAGGTTGGTGGCGCCGCAGACGAAGGGGACGTCAAAGGCCCACTTGTCGATATGATTGGCGTAGTCAGCCGGGCTGAGCACCTCGGACTCGTCAATGAAGTCCACCTTGAGGGATTCCAACACCTGGGCCTCGACGAAGTGGCCGATACGAGCCTTGGCCATGACGGGGATGGAGACGGCGTCGATGATTCCCTCGATGAGATCGGGATCACTCATCCGGGCCACTCCGCCCTGGGCGCGGATGTCGGCAGGGACACGTTCCAGGGCCATAACGGCGCAGGCTCCGGCATCCTCGGCGATCCTCGCCTGCTCGGGGGTGACGACGTCCATGATGACGCCGCCCTTGAGCATGTCGGCCAGTCCACGCTTGACCCGCGTGGTCCCAGCGGTAGTTGCATTCTCAGTCATGTACCTCATCGAATCGACGATTGTGGTTCATGACAAGATCCATATATGACCACTTCTGTTGGACCACTTCTCGGATGGACGAGATGAGACCGGATCTCGTCGTCGACGTCCCGCTGGATCTTCCTCAGGATTCCCGGCCGCTCCCGGTGCGGATCTGCGAGGGGGTGCGCGGTCTCATCATGGACGGGGTGCTGGCCCCGGGGGACCATCTGCCAAGTACCAGGGCCTTGTCCGCCCAACTCGGGGTGTCCCGCGGCACGGTCGTCGCCTCCTACGAACAGCTGGAGGCTGAGGGGTACCTCGTCGCAGCGAGCGGGTCGGGCACCCAGGTCAACCCTGATCTGCGAGGTCTCCATCGGCGCTCCACGACGCCGACTCCGTCCCCGTCCCCTCACCATCGCCACGGAATCGATCTGACACCGGGAGCACCTGACACGGCTGGATTGGCGAACTCAGCCTGGCGGTCAGCCTGGCATCGCGCCTGCGTCCAACCGCGCCGGATCACCGATCCGTTGGGGTCCCCTCGGCTGCGTCATGAAGTCGCCGAGCACCTACGTCAGATGCGAAGCCTGCTCGCCAATCCGCGCCAGGTCGTCGTCACCGGTGGTGCCCGCGCCGGACTGGCCGAGCTCATTCAGGTGCTCTGTGACAGGTCCAGACACCTGATGGTCGGGGTCGAGAGCCCTGGGTACCCCAGCCTGAGGAAGGTGCCGACGGCGCTTGGCCATCGCATCGTCGGGCTGCCGACTGATGACCACGGACTTGACCCGGAGGGCCTTCCCACCGGAAGTGACGCGACGAATCTGGATGCGGTGCTCATCACCCCGAGCCATCAGTACCCCTGGGGAGGATCGTTGTCGGCGAGTCGTCGGGCTGCCGTCATCGAGTGGGCCGAGAGGGCGAATTGCTGGATTGTCGAGGATGACTTCGACTCCGAGCTGCGTCACGTCGGCGCTCCCCTTCCGGCGTTGGCGTCCTTGGACGAGGAACACACCATCTTGCTGGGTACCTTCTCGTCGGTACTGACCCCCGCCTTGGGGTGTGGTTATCTGGTGATCCCGCCCGACTTGATGGACCCTTTCGCCGAACAGCGTCAGGCTACCGGGCAGCCTGTTCCCGCCATTGTCCAGGAGGCCGTCGCCGACTACCTGTCGACCGGGGCATTACGGCGTCGCACCCAGCGGATGCGCCAGGTGTACCGACGCCGTCGCCACACCGTCATCGACATTCTCGGGTCGGTGCCAGGTGCGACCTTGCAGCCGATCGACGGTGGGTTGCATGCCGTGTTGCTCTTCGACGGGTCCGAGGAGGACGTCGTCAGACAGTGTCGTCACGAAGGGGTCGGCGTCACTCCCCTGTCGACCTACTGGGGATCAGCTGACGCCGACGCGGCTGGGATCGTGCTGGGTTTCGGAAGCCACGACGACGACACCCTGGCAATGGCCTTGACGACGATCGCTCGGGTGGTCGCCGACCGCACCGGTTCGTGACGCAAATCGGCCGGCACCCCGGTGGGGTACCGGCCGATCCGCGAATGAGCCGTCAGTCGACGAGGCCCTCGAAGAGAGCGGTCGACAGGTAGCGCTCACCGGTGTCGGCGATGACGACGACGATCGTCTTGCCGGCGAACTCCGGACGGGCCGCGACCTGGCCAGCGGCCTGCAGAGCGCCACCACCGGAGATGCCGGTGATGATGCCCTCCTCGGCGGCGGCACGGCGGGCGAGAGCAATGGCGTCGTCACCAGGGACGAGCAGGATCTCGTCGACGACGGACTTGTCGAGGTTCTCCGGCACGAAGCCCGGGCCCCAGCCCTGGATCTTGTGCGGCGCCTTCTCTCCCTTGGTGATGACCGGGGACTCGGCGGGCTCGGCGCCGAAGGTCTTCACCTCAGGGTTCTTCTCCTTGAGATACTTGCCGGCACCGGAGATGGTGCCACCGGTGCCGATGCCGGCGACGATGGCGTCAACCTTGCCCTCGGTGTCGTTCCAGATCTCCTCGCCGGTGGCATCATGATGAACCTCAGGGTTGGCCGGGTTGTCGAACTGGCTGGCCAGGATGGCGCCAGGGGTCTCCTTGACAATTTCGGCGGCCTTGGCGTTGGCCCCCGGAACTCCATCAGCACCCGGGGTGAGCACGAGCTCGGCACCCAGCAGACGAATGATGGCGCGACGCTCCTTGGACATGGTCTCGGGCATGGTGATGATGACCTTGTAGCCGCGAGCCGCGCCGACGAGGGCCAGGCCGACGCCGGTGTTTCCAGAGGTGGCCTCGACGATGGTGCCGCCGGGCTTGAGTTGTCCAGATGCCTCGGCCGCGTCAATGATCGACTTGGCGATGCGGTCCTTGACGCTGGAGGCCGGGTTGTAGAACTCCAGCTTGGCCAACACGGTGGCCTGGGAGTCCGGGAAGAGCTTGTTGATCTTGACCAGCGGAGTGTGGCCGATGAGCTCGGTGATGTCGTTGGCGATCGTCGTCATGGTGTCAGTCCTTTCGATTGAGATTCAAGTCCATGGGTGTTCGGAAAATCTCTGTGTGCGTAGGTTGATGCGGGTCATGCCTTTTCGACGGTTATCGTCCAGCCGGCATCACCCACCTTCCGGAAGTCGGTGACCGGATAACCGGCCGTAGCAGCCCATTCCGGGATGGATTCGGTGGCCTGGGTGCAGTCGAAATTTATGGTCAGACGATCTCCGACTGGCAGCCCGGCGATGGCCTTCTGGGCCTCGACCAGCGGGAACGGGCACACCTGCCCACCGGTCTCGAGAACATGTGTGGTCATGACACTCCTTCAGTGACGGTGGCGGTTGGCAGCGTCCCCAGTCCGGGGTTGCGTCGGGTGAAGCCGAGCACGAAGACCTTCGTGCCGAGGCCCACACCCAGGAACATGAAGAGGAAGGCGATCCATCCCTGGAAGCTGAACTGTGCAGTTTCGACCATCGCGTTGCCGATGGTGCAGCCTCCGGCCCAGCTGGCTCCGATTCCCATTCCGAGCCCTCCGGCGACGGACTTGACGACCTGGGCCGAGTCAGGGACGCGGACCCGAAACTCACCGGAGGCCTTGGCTGCGATGAAGGAGCCGACGAGGATGCCGACCACGAGCAGCACTCCCCAGTCGACGTATGAGGCATCTCCGGTCACCGCCCACTCCAGCAGGTTGCCGGTCGGGGTGGTGATGCCCAGTCCGGCGTGACGACCGGTGGCCTCGCTGAGCGGGTAGGTGATGATCGCGATCACCGAGATGAGGGCGGCGGTGAGGAACGGATGCCACTTGGCCTCGAAGAGCCAGTGTGCGAGGCCGGTCTTCTCCGGCGGGAGGGTGGCGACTTTTCGGGCCGGCTTGCGCAGTTGCCGCCACACCAGGGCTCCGACGACAAGGGCCAACACGATGGTGGGAATCCAGGGTGAGATTCCCAGGGCGGAAATCGTCGTCACCGGGGCCTTGAGGGACCGCACCGACTGGTTGAGCCCCGACAGGGCGCCATACTTCATGGCCGCCGCACCGATGGCATAGAAGACCAGCGCGATCCAGGAGCCGACGAGGCCCTCACCACTGCGGAACCAGGTTCCGGTGGCGCATCCGCCGGCCAGCACGATCGAAACGCCGAAGAGCAGTCCTCCGACGATGACACCGAGCCACGGCAGCGGCTTCCAGGACAGGTGGATGACGCCGAGTTGGGTCAACGTCGTGACGCCGATGGCCTGAATGGCGATCACCAGCAGGAAAGCCGTGATCCAGGTCGTGCTCCTGGCAACCCACACCTGACGAAAGGCATTGGTCACACAGAAGCGACCACGTTGCAGAACAAAGCCGAAAGCAATTCCGACGAGTAAGCCGGTAAGAATCATGGAGAATTCCGTTCAGAACAATCCGACGTCACCATTGTGGATTTTCCAAGAACACAGATGGGATCGGATTCAGGGATGGACGTGGTGCGCATGCGAGGTGCGCTGACGTGGGCTCACAACTGACCCGGATGGGGACTGCCACAGGCGCAGAGCCCGGACGACCTCACACGACCGGCGCATGAGCGATCGATATCAGCAACAACACCGACACATCGAACACATCATCATGGTGGAGCTCATGACCGATCGACCGGCACGATTACCCCAGACACGGTGTGTGTTCACCTTCTCGTCCTTCCATTCATGAACCATGATCGATGATTCCGTCACGGCGTTCACCAGCTTTCCCGGGATCTCCCCGGAGCCGCGCCACAACGTTCATCAATGGCGTCTGAGATCATGCAAGCACAGTTGACTTGAGGACTCAAGAAAAAGGCGATTTTGTCCTATAGGGTGAGATTGCGTATCACTTTGTGGAACAAACGCGATCTGCGATGGCATTGAGGAGGGAGGAGACGCCCTCTGTCTGGTCACAGATGATGTCGGCGTGATCGGCCATGGATGGCTGTTCGTCGGAGTAACTCACGACGCGTGCACCGGGGTGACCCTGCCCAATCCACTCCGAGATGACCTCCAGGGCCGGGACGTCACCCAGATCGTCGCCACACATGATGACGACCCGCGGCTCCACCTCGTCGATGAGCTCACGCAGGGCCTGGGCCTTGGTGGTGACGGCGGACTTCAACTCGATGATGTTGCGGCCGTCCTCACAGTGAAGATCGAGCTCCTCGGCGATCTCACGGACTCGCGGTACCGCGCTCGCCAGAGCATGAGCGGGATCCGCGGCCCGACGGGTGTGCAGGGCGACGGCGCGACCCTTGTCCTCGATCCGGCAGCCGACGTCACG
>OGSK01000424.1_pt1 | contig 10020 bp, 9 predicted proteins | sample 1573861 | NCBI WGS metagenome assembly OGSK01 (sample SAMN03295834, study PRJEB24534) | human gut metagenome | isolation source: fecal sample 2 from infant 5 | host: Homo sapiens | place: USA: Pittsburgh, PA | collected 2014-07 | reverse complement strand
GCCGAGACGATCCTGCTCAATCTCTTCCTCGAGGACGATCCGCAGGCCGATGTCCCGGTCTGGGAGCGTCCACCGCAGACGGCAGCCCCCGACGCCGAGCACCCGGTTCCCACCGGATGCGCCGATCTCTTCACCTGGCAGAGCCGGCGCGTGCGTCTCATCACCGAGGCGGACCACGTCGTCGACGTCCTCCTGTGCAACGGCGACAAGGTCGGATGGAAGTATCTGTTACACAAGGACCCGTCGACCGCGTGGCGCTTCAGCGCACCCCAGACGAAGGCGGCCGGGGAGATCGTGTACATGCCCCGCAGCCACGACTCCACCAAGGCCATGTGGCGCGGACTGGAGCCTTTACTGGCGCGCGAACCATCACCCGAAGACAGGCGCAGGAAGAAGGCCGGAGAGCCCGACAGGGCGTGGCTACGGCCGGAGATTCTCGAGCAACTCGCAACCCTCACCAGCGATGGCGCCCTGCCTGACGATCATCTCATTCGCATGCGGACCATCGGCATGGAATATGGATCACAAAGCTCAGTGGTGTCGACGACGATCGATGACTCCCTGCCGACGTCCTTGGCGGTCATCGCCAACGAGCAGCTGGGACAGCTCGCCGTCGGCTGCGCACATACCGCCGAGTCCCTGGTGTTCGCCTTGCAGAACCTCGCTTCCGATCTGGCTACCGCGACCGGCGACAAGTCGGAGGGGGTCCGTCCCCGAGCTGCCGAAGCCGGTTTCTCGGCCCTCGACCCCGCCTACCGGGAGTGGTTCAGTCGCCTCACGGGCACCACCGACGTCGATGCCGCGGCTCTGGCATGGCGCCGGAGGGCACGGCGGATCGTGCGCGAGGTGGGCCTCCAGCTTTGCCGCGACGCCGGGTCGGCAGCCCTCACCGGACGCATGGTCCCGGTGCCCAACACCGAGCGACACGACCTCATGGACCTCGCCCGCGCCTGGCAGCGATTCCTCTCCCGGATGCGCGCCAGCGCCCCCCTATCTGACGATCCTCAACGCGACACCAAATCATCCTCGAAGGAGCAGTGATGCCAGAACCATGGAAGGACGTCAGCGCGGCGACGCTTGGCGCCATCAACCACCTTCAACGGGGCTATCTCGCCACGCCGCGCGATCCGTGGGCGGTACGGACTCTGGCAGCCCTGCGCCATGCCGATGTGACTCGGCCGGGAACCGACCCGAATCTCTGGGAGGTGACCCTGGGCCACCTTCCGGACGATCTGGTGGGCCACGGGGCATCGCCGGCGACGTACGCCGAACGAGCCGTCCACGCCGCCGTCGTCCTCTACGCCATCCATCAGCAGTCCCGGCCCAGGCCGATGCACGCCACCGGCATCGGATTGGGCCAGGCGGCTCGGATGCTCTCGGCGCGACGCTCGACGAGCACCGAGTGGGACCCCGGCACGGTCTCCCGGTTCCAGCACCTGTGCCGCGCCCAGCAGTGGGCCATCCGCCTCGAAAACATCCGAGGGCTCGTCACTCTCATGCGATCCGAAGACGTCCCGCTCGACTACGGCCGACTCGCCGCCGACCTGTGGCGACTGCAGACCTCGGCATCCGACCGCGTCCTCCTAGCTTGGGGACGCCAGCTCCACCACCTCCCATCCGACGCCCCAACCACCACCGAGAGCACAAACCGAGGAGAATCCCAATGAGTTCGTACTACGTCGACATCCACGTCCTTCAGAGCGTCCCGCCGTCCAACGTCAACCGCGACGACACCGGGGCGCCGAAATCAGCTCTGTACGGCGGGGTCCGTCGGGCCAGGATCAGCTCACAGGCATGGAAGAAGGCCGTGCGAACGTCCTTCAAGGACTTCCTGCCCGCTTCCCAGACCGGCGCGCGGACACTGCGCGTCGTCGAACTGCTCATGAACCGCCTCACCGCCGATCCCTACCGACTGGCGCAGGAGGATGCTCGACAGAAGGCCCTCGCGGTCGTCAAGGCGCTCGGTCTCAAGGCCGACAAACCTCGAGTGAAGGACGGCTCGGGCCACGAGGGCGTCGAGCGCACCCAGTACCTCGTCTTCTACTCCAACCAGCAGCTCGATCGCCTGGCGCAGCTCGCGGCGACCTCGGAGGGCAAGATCTCCAGTTCCGACGCCAAGAAGGCCGCCGATTCCGATCATGGGATCGAGGTCGCGTTGTTCGGTCGCATGGTCGCCGATTCCAAAGACCTCAACGTCGACTCGGCCGTGCAGGTCGCCCACGCGCTGAGCACCCACGCCGTCGAGATCGAGTCCGATTACTTCACCGCCGTCGACGACTACAAGCTCGATGAGGACGACGCCGGAGCCGGCATGATCGGAACCGTCGAGTTCACCTCCGAGACCCTCTACCGTTTCGCCACGGTGGCTGTCTCGACCCTCGAGGACAACCTGGGAGACGTTGATCTCACCGCCGACGCCGCCGCCGCGTTCGTCCGTGGGTTCGTCGTGTCGATGCCAACCGGCAAGCAGAACACCTTCGCCAACAACACCCTGCCCGACGCCGTCGTCGTGCAGATCCGTAAGGGGCGGTCCGCAAGCTTCGTCGGGGCGTTCGAGGACGCCATCACGTCGACCACAGGTGGTTTCGTCGAGGCATCGTGCAAGGCGCTGGCCAGCTATGCGCACGACTGCGAGGAAGCCTTCCTCGGGGCACCAGTGGCCTCCTTCGTCACCCGGGTCGGCACGCGTACCGAGGCTGTCAGCGACATGGGCACTGCCATGCCCATCGACGAGCTCGTCTCGTCGGTGAGAGACCAGGTCGCCACCGTCCTGCGAGCGCAATCGTGACCGTCCTGCTGTTGCGGCTCGCCGGGCCCTTGCAGTCCTGGGGAGACTCGAGCCGATTCACGACTCGTGCGACGCGCCGCGAACCGACGAAATCCGGTGTCATCGGGCTGCTGGCGGCGGCGCAGGGGCGACGTCGTACCGACAGCATCGAGGACCTTCTCACGCTTCGGTTCGGCGTACGCACCGACCAGCCAGGCTCAGTCGTCCGTGACTTCCAGACGGCCATGGACTGGGCGCACCCCAAGAAGGACGGCAGCGTCAACGCCATGCCCCTGTCGAACCGCTACTACCTGGCCGACGCCGTCTTCGTCGCAGCGGTCGGGGGAGATCGGTCGCTGCTCGAGGCCCTCGACGAGGCCATCGGAGAACCGGCGTTCCCCCTGTATCTGGGCCGCCGCGCATGTCCCACGGAGGGACAGGTGTCCTTGGGTATCCGCGACGACGAGATGCTGTCTGCCTTGGAGACCGAACCGTGGCATGCCAAGCCCTGGCATCGACGCCGTTTGGGCCGCTCGGTGCACCTGCCCATCGCCTACGACGCCGCCCCCGGCCAGCTCGGAGACACCGTCCGAGACCTTCCGCTGAGCTTCAACCCGGAGCGGCGCGAGTACGGGTGGCGCGACGTCGCCTCGACGACTGTCGTCGTCGACAACCCCGACGGCAACGACGAGCCCGACTGGTTCGCGGGCCTGGAAGGAGAGTGATGTTTCTCACCCAGTTCGACGTCAACGTCGCCCGCCGCGACGCCGTGCGTCTGTTGGCATCTCCGGAGCGACTCCATGCTGCGGTGCTGAGCTCGTTCCCGCCTGGCCAGTCGACGTCCGACGGAGGCCGAACCCTGTGGCGACTGGACCGTGGGCCTACTCCCCATGAGGCGAAACTCATGATCGTCAGCCCGCTGAGACCTGACCTCACCGTGCTCAACGAGCAGGCCGGATGGTCGACGGGGGTGTCGGGACGGTCAGCCGACTACGACCCCTTCCTGCAGGGCCTCCGACCCGGCTCCACCTGGCGGTTCAGGTGCGCGGTCAACCCAACGACCGCAGTGCGCAGGACGGCCGGGTCACGCGGCCAGCGAGTTGCGGAGGTGACGGTCGAGCAGCAACTGACCTGGTTCCTCGGTCGTGCCGAACGCCACGGACTGTCAGTGCCCGTCACCCCTGACGGGACGCCGTCCGCGCGCGTGACCCGTCGGGAGGTCCTGAGATTCCGTCGTCGGGGGTCCATGGTGACACTGGCGGTGACACAGGTGGACGGCGTCATCCATGTGGCTGACGCCGATGCCGCCCGTGGGGCGCTGACCTGCGGGATTGGTCCGGGCAAGGGATACGGCTGTGGCCTCATGACCCTGGCACCGGTCGTGAGTTGAGCGATGGGCAAATCGATCCCGGGCGCGAGACCTGCCGAGGTCCAGGAGTTGGCGCGCGCCCAGGATCGGCTCAGCTTCATCTACATGGAGCATTGCATCGTCAACCGCGACTCGAATGCCATCACGGCGTCGAATCAGCAGGGCACCGTGCATGTTCCGGCGTCCATGATCGGAGCGCTGTTGTTGGGCCCGGGAACGAACGTCACCCACCAGGCGATGGTGCTGCTGGCCGAGTCTGGCGCGACGACGCTGTGGGTCGGCGAACACGGAGTCCGGTATTACGCCCATGGCCGACCACTGGCCCGGACGACCCGACTACTCGACCTGCAGGCCGAAGCCGTCACCGACCGCACGAAGCGGCTTGCGGTCGCTCGGCGCATGTACGAGATGCGGTTTCCCGACGACGTGGCGACGGGCCTGACCCTGCAACAACTGCGCGGACATGAAGGGGCCCGAGTTCGGCAGGCCTACCGGGATGCGGCCATCCGATTCGACGTCGACTGGGACAAACGCAGCTACAAGGTGGAGGATTTCGAGTCGTCCGACCCGGCGAACCAGGCTCTCACCGCAGCGACGACCTGCCTCTACGGAGTCGTCCATTCCGTCATCGCGGCGCTGGGGCTGTCCCCCGGGCTCGGGTTTGTGCACACGGGCCATGATCGGTCGCTCGTCTATGACGTCGCCGATCTGTACAAGACGTCGCTGGCGGTACCAGTCGCGTTCGAATGTGCAGCGAACGGGGACGTTGACGACATCCCTGGCGCGACGCGACGAGCCATGCGCGACGCCATTCACGAGTCGAAGCTCCTGAGCAGGTGCGTGGAAGACATCCATACCCTTCTCGACGCTCCGGGAGATCCCGATGACGGATACGGGTGGGACGTCGTCGACCTGTGGGACGACCGCGTGGGTACGGTCGCCTCAGGGAGATCGTGGGCATAGCCGTGGTCGTGCTCGTCCTCACTGCCTGCCCTGCAGGGCTGCGCGGTCATCTCACGCGGTGGCTGCTCGAGATCAGTCCCGGCGTGTTCGTCGGGCATGTTCCTGCACGGATCAGGGATGCCCTCTGGAGCCGAGTCGTTGAAATGTGCCACGACGGGCGGGCGATCCTCGTGTATTCGGTGCGCGGCGAGCAGCACTTCGAGTTCCGCGTGCATCGACATGACTGGGACGTCGTCGACTTCGACGGGCTGAAACTCATGCAGAGGCCAAACAATAGGGCACACACCTCGACACTGCGGCCAGGATGGAGCTCAGCCGCGCGGCGACGTAGGACGGCCAAGCGCTAGATCGAGTACACTTGTATCTAGGCAAAGCTCCTGCATCAGCCGTAGTCGGCTGGTGTCTTCCCCGCCTACGCGGGGGTGAGCCCCGACCTCGAAGCGCTCCCCAAGGAGGAGCAGGGTCTTCCCCGCCTACGCGGGGGTGAGCCCTCGGCCAGCTCGGTCCGACGGCGGATATGGCGGTCTTCCCCGCCTACGCGGGGGTGAGCCCCCCAGTCCAGCCGCCAGTGAGGCGGACAAGAAGTCTTCCCCGCCTACGCGGGGGTGAGCCCCATGCCGCCGACATCGACAAGCAGCTCGGCTCGTCTTCCCCGCCTACGCGGGGGTGAGCCCGGCAGGCTCGCCCACAAACTGTCAGGGCCATTGTCTTCCCCGCCTACGCGGGGGTGAGCCCGGATGGTCAGGGAACGCCAGAATAAGGAAAATGTCTTCCCCGCCTACGCGGGGGTGAGCCCTGGCGCAGGCTGGTGGCGGCCTCCTCAGACGTGTCTTCCCCGCCTACGCGGGGGTGAGCCCCCCGTCGGAACCGCTTGTGCGTGGGGCTCGTGGTCTTCCCCGCCTACGCGGGGGTGAGCCCCCGTGGGCATGGCTACGGTCGCGGCCATCCATGTCTTCCCCGCCTACGCGGGGGTGAGCCCTGGGTCCAGCCTCACTCTCAGACCGTCCGCGAGTCTTCCCCGCCTACGCGGGGGTGAGCCCCCCCTCGACCCGGCAAGTGCCCTCCACGTCGAGTCTTCCCCGCCTACGCGGGGGTGAGCCCTAAAAGCGCTTGGTTTTAGTGTAGCAGGCCGGGTCTTCCCCGCCTACGCGGGGGTGAGCCCCCGAAGCCGCCGCCTTCCGCCGCTGGATCACCGTCTTCCCCGCCTACGCGGGGGTGAGCCCGCGTCTTGGACTTTGAGCAGCGGGGTGAGGTCGTCTTCCCCGCCTACGCGGGGGTGAGCCCCCTGGCGTACCCACCGACCGGGAGCGCATGGAGTCTTCCCCGCCTACGCGGGGGTGAGCCCCCCACTGATGATGCGCCCCGTCTCCAGTGGACGTCTTCCCCGCCTACGCGGGGGTGAGCCCCCGGAACCCCATTCATCACCCTCAACTAAGGAGTCTTCCCCGCCTACGCGGGGGTGAGCCCCCGAGCTGTCCCCATGTTTTGGTGACGGGTAGGTCTTCCCCGCCTACGCGGGGGTGAGCCCATTTTCCGCACCAGTCCTCAACTCCAGATAGTGTCTTCCCCGCCTACGCGGGGGTGAGCCCGAGTGATCCCAATGGTTCGTCATCATCTGGCTGTCTTCCCCGCCTACGCGGGGGTGAGCCCGCCCCGACGGTGGTCCATGCCAGCGCGTCGACGTCTTCCCCGCCTACGCGGGGGTGAGCCCTGCAAGGCGTTGCCTTGGATCAGCCACCAGGCCAGTCTTCCCCGCCTACGCGGGGGTGAGCCCGTCCACAAGAGCGGCCAGAGCCGGCGTACGTTGTCTTCCCCGCCTACGCGGGGGTGAGCCCTCTGGGTCGTCGGCGCGGATGATGACACAGCGGTCTTCCCCGCCTACGCGGGGGTGAGCCCCACCCCGAGGCCCCGGCTCTCGCAAGCGAGGAGTCTTCCCCGCCTACGCGGGGGTGAGCCCCCGGCCCGCCTCGGCGCACTACGTGTGTGACGGTCTTCCCCGCCTACGCGGGGGTGAGCCCTGCGGAACCCCACTGGAAACCCGATATGTGGTGTCTTCCCCGCCTACGCGGGGGTGAGCCATCGACCGCAAGAACGACCCGACGAACGACGCAGTCTTCCCCGCCTACGCGGGGGTGAGCCCCTAAGGAGGCCGCCATGGGAGGGCTGGCCTCCGTCTTCCCCGCCTACGCGGGGGTGAGCCCTCCTATATGAACCCGGTGTTCTGTCTGGACTGGTCTTCCCCGCCTACGCGGGGGTGAGCCCTACGGCATATCACTCGACGAAGCCACGTTCACGTCTTCCCCGCCTACGCGGGGGTGAGCCCATCGCACCGACCGAGGTCGATACACCGGGGCCGTCTTCCCCGCCTACGCGGGGGTGAGCCCCCAACCGAATCGGTTGTCGGCGCGGTTTCCGGGTCTTCCCCGCCTACGCGGGGGTGAGCCCGCCGCCGAAACGCTGCATACTCTGCATCATTGGTCTTCCCCGCCTACGCGGGGGTGAGCCCTACCGCTGGAGCGGGCACGCCCGATGCTACGAGTCTTCCCCGCCTACGCGGGGGTGAGCCCCGAGAAGTGGTGCATGTAGCGCTGGTAGGGGGGTCTTCCCCGCCTACGCGGGGGTGAGCCTGGTGAGGTCATCTGCCCGGTCGACTCCGACGAGTCTTCCCCGCCTACGCGGGGGTGAGCCCACAGCCCGCCACCTCGATGGCCCGACGATCGAGTCTTCCCCGCCTACGCGGGGGTGAGCCCCCCACGTCGACAGAACGGCAACGTCAGCCCAGTCTTCCCCGCCTACGCGGGGGTGAGCCCAGCGGGCGGGTGTCGGCAGTGCGGGCGATGGCGTCTTCCCCGCCTACGCGGGGGTGAGCCCATAGGGTGCAAGAACAAGCATGCGGAAAGGATGTCTTCCCCGCCTACGCGGGGGTGAGCCCGTCACCGACTACCTAGGCTCCATCTATGCGAGGTCTTCCCCGCCTACGCGGGGGTGAGCCCCTGTACTGGAATCGCGTCAGGGTGCCGGCTATGTCTTCCCCGCCTACGCGGGGGGTGAGCCCACGGGCACGTGGGTCCACCGGGACAGGGATTGGTCTTCCCCGCCTACGCGGGGGTGAGCCGTCCAGCACCTCCTCGGGGGTGTAGCCGACACCGTCTTCCCCGCCTACGCGGGGGTGAGCCGTCCGGCAGGTCATAGCACCCCGCGCTCCTTGAGCCGTTGATGAATCCTCACCTGGCGCTCGACTTCCTCGTCCTCAGCCCACTGGGCATCTCTCCTGTCGAGAGCACGGGTCGACGACACCCAACACGCCCACGAGACGATGGCGGCGACCACGCCACCACCGGCCCACATGAAGACGTCATATTTGCCGCCATGACGCCACTCGGCCCAGTGATTCTTCGACAAGATCACTGTCTGAATCGACGCCCACCCAAGACACCCCGCAGCCACGAGCGCAGATACGGCATACGTCAGCTCTACAAGGCATTGACGTATCGTCATACTGCCGCGCACCACGGCCACAAAAGAACCACCGATGGACACCAGCAACGACCCAACCCGCCTGATCGCCGACACCACCAGCCTCACCACCAGCACTGGGGAGATCAAAATAAACATGAGGGCGACGATCCCGCCAATAACCAGCAACGCTAGTTGCGTACCAGACATGATTTCTCCTTTTCCTCCCCGCCATAATTAATCTTAGAAGTGATGCTACGGGGAAGGTGAGCGTTGTGGTGGACCCTGTTTGGGTAGTTGGTCTTCCCCGCCTACGCGGGGGCGAGCCTCACGGTCTATCGGGATCGGATTCTTGAAGAATGCCTTCCCCGCCTACGCGGGGGTGAGCCCCATCGCCAAGCTGAATGGAGAGCGAGCATGAGCACCACCCCTGCCGGGTTCGACTTCGACGCTCTGGCCGAGTGGGCTGAGAGTGACGAGGCGACCCACACCCCGCAGACCAGCCCCGTGTTCCGGGGCGAGGACGCCGCGCGCGCCAGCCGCGCATTCCTCGGCCGAGGACGGCCCACCCGTCTTCCCCGCCTACGCGGGGGTGAGCCGAACTCTCACCTGCTGTTCTGGCGCACAACCGACAAGCCCTCGCCATCGCCCGCACCGAACGCGACATCCGCGCCGACCTGTCCGACCTCAAAAAAGCCGCCCACGCAGCCCAGACAGTCGACCAACGACGCACAGACGCCATCGCAGCCGCGATCAACGCAGGACAACACAACCGCCAACCCGCGCCCACACACCGCCTCGCCCGGCACCTGTGACACACCAGCACACACACAAAAAGGACCCCTCCACTCTCGGAGAGGCCCGATATAATAAGGATCCCCCGGCTTCGGTCCGCATCACGCTGGACATCCCACCGGGGGCCGTGTGGGCAATCCGCAGACTCCCACTCCGTTGTTCCTACACATCGATATAGCTACCCAGGTACGCCATTGTCAAGCGACCGACGAGACTCACATAAGATCCCCGGGTAGACAGGACCTGTGCCTCACCTTACCGGAAACAGGAAGAAGTCAATGAACCAACCACTGTCATGGAGTCTGGAAGACTACGAGGCGGCCGCCCTCTGTGAAAACCGTCCCGGACTCGTGGCGTTTATCGACGAACCCTACCGCACCATCCCTCATGTGGGATCGGTCTGTCTTCCCCGCCTACGGGGGTGAGCCGACTACGCCAAGACTGTCGCGACAGCTTCCACGTCGGGCCTATCCTCCCCGAGTCACAGCGCACGCCCTCCCACTGGGTACACGACAGGCCACCGCGCCTCGACGAGTGGAACAAGCTCGCCGACACCCAGACATGGCACACCAGACTCGAAGCGACCTGATACAACCTCAGCGGAGATGCGCCTACTAGTGCCCCGTGTTTGAAGTTGTTGGACGGTTGGCTTTGGTGAGGATTTCGTTGG
>OGSK01000411.1_pt1 | contig 10465 bp, 7 predicted proteins | sample 1573861 | NCBI WGS metagenome assembly OGSK01 (sample SAMN03295834, study PRJEB24534) | human gut metagenome | isolation source: fecal sample 2 from infant 5 | host: Homo sapiens | place: USA: Pittsburgh, PA | collected 2014-07 | reverse complement strand
GGAGCATCCGTGACGCCGACAGCCAGTGCGGTCGTCGTGGGATTGAAGGAAGGATGGCCCGGGAAGAGCGATGCGACGTGGCCGTCCGGGCCCATTCCGAGCAGACAGATGTCGAAGACCACGTCGCTGAGTTCCTGGGCGTAGGAGTAGGCGGCCTCGTCGGGATCGGCCTTGCCATCGGCAGCCGGCATGACGTGGGTCTTCGAGGGGTCCAGCCGGATGGCAGCCGACAGCAGCGGCAGGGCCTGCAGGGAGTTGCGGTCCGGGTGGCCGGTGGGAACGAACCGGTCATCACCCCACCACACGTGTAATTGGTCCGGGCGGATCTGGGCGCACTCGGGAACATCGCCCATCGCGGCGTAGACGGCATTGGCGATCCGTCCGCCGGTCAGGCACAGGTCGATACGTTCCTGGTCGGCCTGCACCTTGACGATGGTCTGGACGAGGCGGTGGGCAACGCCTTCAGCCAGTCCTTGGGCGGACCGGTATCGCATGAGTCGTCGGTTCGTCATCATTCATCCCCCTCACCCGTCGACGAGACACGGCCGGCTCCGTCGTGAACCTCAGCCATGACAGCGGTGAAGGCCTCATCGGAATCCAGGCGGCGAAGCTCCTCGCCGATGAGCATCTGGATCTCCCGGCGGTCCAGGGCCACACCACGAGCAGGTTCACCCGGAATCCGGTAGACGGCATACCGACCGCTGCGGCGTCGAATCTCGATGTCGCCGCCGGAGGTCGACATGACGATGGCCGAGATTCCGGGGGCATCCGTGGACACCCTCTCCACCGGAACACCGAGCCGGAGCCCCAACCAGGCTGTCAGCAGCATGGCCGGTGCGTTATCGACGGCCGATTCCACCCGGGCAGCCCTGACGGTGGCGGGATGCTGATCCAGAGCAGCGGCAGCCAGCGCCCGCCATCCCGTCGTGCGAGGCCAGCAGAGGTCAGAATCGCCTGGCGACAGATGGGCGGCACGTCGTGCCAGCGTCCTGCAGGGATCCTTGTCAGCGGCCGAATCAGTGATGCGGCGGTCAGCCAGGGCCCCGATGGGATCAGCGGCGAGATCGTCGGGACCCGAGAAGGGCCACCAGGCGATGACGGGGGAGTCCGGTAACAACAGCGGAAGGATGACCGAGGCCGGTCGCTTGGCCATGGCTCCGGAGAACCGCAGCACGATGACCTCGCCGGGAGTTCCCTCGCCAGCGTGTACCTCGGCGTCGAGCTTGTCCTTGCGGGAACGGGTCGTGACCACCATGAGAAGACGCGACGGGTGCTGACGAGCAGCGTCTCGGGCAGCATCGAAAGCGGCGTCGAAGTCGGAGGAATCACAGACACAGATGAGGGTGTGAACCAATCCGGAACCGGACCCGACGGTGCGACGGGCCTCCACGATGGCGGCGCCGATCTTCGACGCGGTGGTGTCGTTGAGTGTGACGATCATGTCTCCTCCTCAGGGTCTGCGCCAGACGAAGCCGTCCCGGGCGATCATCTCGTCAGCCTCGGAAGGACCCCAGCTGCCGGACGGATAGTCGCACGGGGGAGTGTCGGACTCTGCCCAGAAGTCGAGCACCGGATCGAGGATCTTCCACGCCAATTCGACCTCCTCGTGCTGGGGGAACAGCGGTGGATCGCCCAGCAGGACGTCGAGGATGAGCCGTTCGTAAGCCTCTGGGCTTGCCTCCGTAAAGGAAGATCCGTAGGCGAAGTCCATCGTGACGTCGCGGATCTCCATCTGGGTGCTCGGCACCTTCGCGCCGAAGCGCAGGGTGACTCCTTCATCGGGCTGAATACGCAGGACGACAGCGTTGGTACCCAGGGCCGCGGTGTCGGAGAACGGCAGGTGTGGGGCTCGTTGCAGGTTGAGGGCTACCTCGGTGACCCGTCGCGGCATCCGCTTGGCGGTGCGCAGGTAGAACGGCACTCCTGCCCACCGACGGTTGTCGATGGTCAGCCGGACGGCTGCGTAGGTCTCGGTGCGGGAGTGCGGATCGACGCCGTCCTCCTCGAGGTAGCCGCGTACCCGTTCTCCTCCCTGACTACCGGCAACGTACTGCCCGCGGCAGGTCTGGGTGGCCATGTCTTCAGGGGGCTGGATGGCGGCCAGGACCTTGGTCTTCTCGGCACACAGCTGCTCGGCGTCGAAGCTCGTCGGCTCCTCCATGGCGGTCAGGGCCATGAGCTGTAGCAGGTGGTTCTGGATGACGTCGCGGGCAGCACCGATGCCGTCGTAGTACCCCGCTCGTCCCGCAATGCCGATGTCCTCAGCCATGGTGATCTGGACATGGGAGACGTAATGGTTGTTCCAGATGGGCTCGAAAATCTGGTTGGCGAACCGGAACGCCATGATGTTCTGGACGGTTTCCTTGCCCAGGTAGTGGTCGATGCGGAAGACCGACTCCGGGCTGAACGCGCTTCCGACGATCTCGTCGAGGTCTCGCGCGCTTTCCAGGTCATGGCCGAAGGGCTTCTCGATGACGACCCTGCTCCAATGGGAGGAGTCGTGGCCGGTCATGCCGTGGCGCTTGAGCTGGCTCACCACGGACTCGAAGGACTTCGGCGGGATCGACAGGTAGAAGGCATGGTTGCCGCCCGTTCCGCGTTCCTCGTCGAGTTCGCGGATCGTGCCTGCCAGTCGCTCGAAGGCTTCGTTGTCGTCGAATTCGCCGCGAACGAACCGGATTCCCTCGAGCAGTTGTTCCCACACCTCCTCGCGGAAGGGGGTACGAGCGTGCTCGGCCACCGCGTCATGAACGACCTTGGCGAAGTCCTCGTCCTCCCAGTCGCGTCGGGCGAATCCCACCAGCCCGAACCCTGGTGGTAGCAGGCCGCGGTTGGCCAGGTCGTACACGGCCGGCATGAGCTTCTTGCGTGAGAGGTCGCCGGTGACACCGAACATCACCAGGACGCACGGGCCTGCCACGCGGGGCAACCTGCGGTCGGCTGGATCGCGTAACGGATTGATGCGATCGCCGCGCAGCCTACTGGTCGCTCTGGTGGTGCTTCCTGAAGCGTCTCGACCCGCCACCTCACCCGTCCTTCCGAAACCGGTTGTCATGTTGCGGAACTGAGGTTCCACCAGCCCAACGGTAGTCGGTCGAGCTGTCCGGCTGGTTACCGTGTTCAGCGACAGGCGGACGGACATGTCCCGTTGCCGCACTCGACGATGAGGACATCCGGGGCAGGAGAGCCTAAAATTGTGAGGACGACCTTTCGCGGCACACCCTGTCTCACGGGTGTACCACGCCCAGAGGCGGCCTCAGCACATCTTCCGATTTCGAAGGACACCGTGAGCAACCAGACGACGCACGTGGCGACGGCGCCAGCCTCGCAGCGTCCCGACCCTGTCGAGACGAAGGTGGAGCAGACGCAGGAACGTACCCGACTGTCGGCCCGTGACGTCGTGGGTGCTTACATCTCCTTGACCAAGCCACGCATCATTGAGCTGCTTCTGGTGACGACCCTGCCAGTGATGTTCCTGGCGTCCCACGGGTTGCCCAAGCTCGAGCTGGCTGTCGCGACGATGCTTGGTGGTTTGCTTGCTGCGGCGAGCGCAAACGTCTTCAACTGCGTCATTGACGCCGACATTGACGAGAAGATGCGCCGGACTCGGCGTCGCCCCCTGCCGCGCCATCAGGTGCCGCGCCGGAGTGCCTTGATCTACGGAGTGGTCCTCGGTGTCGTGGCCACCCTCGTGTTGGGATTCGGCACGAACTGGTTGTCGGCCGTCCTGGCTCTGGTTGCCAACCTCTTCTACGTCTTCGTCTACTCGATGCTCCTCAAACGTCGTACCTGGCAGAACACGATCTGGGGTGGTATCGCTGGATGCTTCCCGCCCCTCATCGGCTGGACAGCCGTCACCGGACATCTCGGCTGGGAGCCCCTCGTCCTCTTCCTCATCATCTTCTTCTGGACACCGCCGCACACCTGGGCATTGTCCTTCCGCTACCGTGAGGACTACCAAGCCGCCGGTGTGCCGATGCTCCCGGTGGTCAAGGGGGCACCAGCGGTCGCCATCCAGGTTCTCGTCTACACCGTCGCCACCGTTGCGATTTCCCTGGTGTTGTGGCCGGTGGCCCAGATGGGGTGGATCTACGGCGTCGTCGCAGTACTCGCAGGGGCGATCTTCATCCTCGAGGCCATCCAGTTGCTGCGTCGTGCCAACGCTGGTCTACGTGACGCTCTGTTGAAGCCGATGCGGCTGTTCCACTGGTCGAACACCTATCTGTCCCTGCTCTTCCTGGCCATTGCGATCGATCCGCTCATCCATCTGTGACGGTCAAGGTCCTCAATTGGCCTTCCCACGAGGCCATCGACGAGTACAGGAGCCGTCGGGGCCGGTGGCGTGGCATGGGAGCGTGATGGCATCCACTCAGGATCCGAGCCTCGCTCCGGCCACCACCGAGAGGAGCATATTTCGGCACCGCCGTGCCACTGCATCCGGTAGCGTCGGATTAAGCAACGTGGCTGTGACAGCGCGTGAACATATGACCCGAGGAGTATTTATGACCACCATGTCAACCATCCGATCGGCTCTGGGCACGAAGGTCGACCAGGCAGCCAAGTTGCTTGCCGACGGCTACTTGTTCCAGGAGAGGCTGCGGGCGTCGAAGGACCGTAAGGCCGGGGACGGATGCCCCATTGATTTCACCTTCATGGGCAAGCCGGCCACCTTGGTCCGTGGCAGCAAGGGAGTTGACCTCTTTTACAACGCCAAGCGCATGATGCGCGAGGAGGCCATGCCTCTTCCCGTGCGCGGCCCCCTCTTCGGAGCTGGAGCCATTCACGGCACTGACGATGAGGTGCATCAGGCTCGTAAGGACAACTTCATCAAGGTGGTCTACGACGATGCTCAGGTCGAGCGGTTCAAACCACTCATCGAGGACGAGATGCGCAAGATGGTTGAGACCTGGGGCCGTCGTGAGGGCAACGTCTACGACGACACCGTGGTGGCCTACGGTCGTGCCGTCCTCAAGTGGGCCGGAGTTCCCGGCAGCGACGTCGACCTCGACCCGTGGGCCAAGCGCCTCGGTCAGATCGTCGAGGGATTCGGTCACATGCCTGCCGGACACACGCTGGCCTGGGTGAACCGTGCCCGTTGTGACAAGTGGGCTGCCGGTCTCATCGAGAAGCAGCGTAGCGGCCAGATCAACGCGCCCGAGGGTTCGGCCCTGTGCGAGTGGGCTTGCTACCGCGGCACGGACGGCAAACTCCTCGACGCCAAGCTGGCCGGAATCGAGCTGCAGAACTCCACCCGTCCCGCGATCGCCGTGAGCCGGTTTGCCGCCTTCGCCGCCCGGTTCCTCGTCCTCTACCCCCAGTACCGCGAGGACATTGCTCGCGAGGTAGAGACCTCGGGAACCCTCGTGGACAACGAGCACGCCATTGCCTTCGCTCAGGAAGTACGCCGTCTCAGCCCCTTCGTGCCGATGCTGCCGGCCTTCGCCCGTGAGGACTTTGAGTGGGAAGGCCACCAGATCAAGGAAGGTCAGCGAGTCATCATCGACATACTCGGCACGAACACCGACCCGAGCGAGTGGGAGGAGCCGCTGCGCTTCAAGCCGGAGCGTTTCCTGGGTGTCGAGGACGCCGAGGCCATCAAGGCCTTCATCCCGCAGGGTGGTGGAGACGTCGCCACCGGTCACCGCTGCCCAGGGGAGAAGGTCGCTGTCACGGAGCTGGCTGCCACCGTCTCGGCCCTGTGCCAGCCGGGAATCAACATCGATCCGGGTGACCTGGATTACGATCCCACGATGATGCCGACGAGGCCGCGCAGTGGTGGCCGCGTGCAGAAGGACTGACGCCGAGCACGCTTGGTCGTTCGACGGGCACAGACTTGTAGTCGCACAGACAAACATGGCGGGCGGGCCAGGGAACACTCCTTGGCCCGCCCGCCGTCGTCATGAGTCGTCAGGACCGCTTGAGTACCGGGGAAGGGGTCGGACGCACGCTGCACCACAGGGCCCCAACCGCCGCTGCTGACAGCGCGACGCCCACCATGTGCCAGATGACCAGCCACGGGTCGAGATGGGTGAAGTACTGGGAGTATCCGATGATGGCCTGGTAGATCTCGACAGCCACCAAGGCAATGCTCCAGCGACGCATCATGGCCAGATGGCGGGTGCTAGCGACGGCCAGGCAGGCGATCGTCAGGGCGACGGTGATCCACACTGAGATGCCATGCAGTCGTGCCACAGCCTCAATGTCGAACCCGGTCCGTGCCGAGCCGGAGTCCCCGGCGTTGGGACCAGATCCGGTTACCACTGTTCCCAGCCACATCACGACGCACATCATCGCCACGGTGGCGCGCACCAACCCCATCGTTAGTCCGTCGACGGCCTCGCTCGAATGAGGTCCGGTCAACCAGATCATCTTGACGTCAACGAGGATGATCGCCACCGACAACAGTAGGTGCAGCGCCACGACGAACGGGTTGAGCTCGAGGAGTACCGAGATCCCGCCAATGACAGCCTGCAGAGCGATGGACACCAGGTTGATCCATGCCAAGGCCATGAGCTGGGCCGTGACGCGGACCCGGTAGCAGCGGACGAGCAGGCCGATCGCCACCGCCACCAGGACGAAGGTCAGCAGGCGGTTGCCGAACTCGACGTAGGAGTGGATCCCCATCGCCTCATGGGGGGTGAACGTCCCGGCGGTGCAATGGGGCCAGGTGTTGCATCCCAGTCCTGAACCGGTTAGGCGTACCACCGCACCGGTGACGATGATGCCCATGTTGGTGACGAGGGCAGCGATGCACCAGCCGTACAAACGGCCATCTCGGGAGGTCATGAGATCCACCTGAACACCTTTCGTGCCAGCAGGCCAAGCAGAATCGCCCAGATCAGCAGACTTGCCAGTGGCGACCAGAGAGTCTGTCCGGCGCCCCAGGCTCGCAGGGACTCCCCGAGCGCAGTGGTTGGCAGGACGGCGATGATGGGGCGAATGGCCTTCGGGTAATCGGCCAGTGGCCACAGGATGGCGCCTGCGACCAGACCGACGATGTAGATCAGATTGGCCAACCCGAGGGTGACCTCGGCCTTGAGAGAACCAGCCATTGCCAGGGCCAGGAAACCGAACGCCAGCATGGCAAGGATGACGTTCCCGAGGGCTGGCAACCAGGCCAGAGCTGACCCGTGGGGATGCCATCCCAGTGTCGAGGAGACGATGACGAGCAAGATCACCTGGACCAGGCTGATGACGGAGTAAGCCATGGCCTTGCCGGCCAGCAGGCCCGATCTCCCCAGGGGAGTGGCGGACAGACGCTCCAGCACGCCGTACCTGCGTTCGAATCCGGTCATGATGGCCTGGGACGTGAAGCAGGTCGACCAGATGGCCAGTGCAAGAACCGACGGAGCCAGCAGGTCCATCGTCAGTCCGACTCGGTCGCCGAGAAATCGTCCTGCGACGAGGATCCCGATGGGGATGACGAGGGCCAGCAGCAGCTGTTCACCATTGCGCATCACGAGGCGAATCTCGGTACGGGCATGATTGCGGATCCGCGCAGCCGCCGGTGCCGCTTGCGGTGCGGGGTGAAGGTCTAGTGTCGTCACGTCAGTTCCTCCCCGCCGCGCGGTCACTGGTGTGTGTCAGGAAGACGTCTTCCAGACTCGCCTCAACGGTGAGCTCCGGCACCGTCCCGTGGACGGCGACCTTTCCCCGATCGACGATCCAGACGTGGTCGGCCAGCCGCTGGGCCTCGTCCATGGCATGGGTGGTGAGGACGACGGAGACCCCGTCGTGTCGCATCTGCTCGATGATGTCCCAGGTGTGGTGACGCGCGTGGGGATCCATTCCCGACGTCGGCTCATCGAGGAAGACCAGCTGGGGACGTCCTATCAGGGCGGCAGCGAGGTTGACGGCCTGCTGCTGACCACCGGAGAGACGTCGGTATGTGGTGCGCACGAAGGGCGTGATCGCCAGGGCGTCGATGAGGAGATCGGGATCGATCGGGTCGGCATGCAGACCTGCCATGTACTGCAGCAGCTCACCGGCCCGAATACCGCTCCAGGCGCCCGCGCTTTGCGGCATGAGACCAGTGGCGGCGGTGGTCTCGGGGCTGCCCGGGGCGTGGCCGAGGACGTCGATACGCCCGGAGTCGGGGGAGACGAGAGAGGTGCAGCAGCGCATCATCGTCGTCTTGCCCGCACCATTGGGGCCCAGCACAGCGGTGATGGCGCCGGTGGCGGCGGACAGACTCAGCCCGTCGAGGGCCTTGACACGACCAAAGGTGACCCTCACGTCGTCGAGAATCAGAGCTTCTCTCGGAGCGTGAGGGTCACCACTCGGGGTCAAAGGGGTTCCTGGCACGACGGCCAGTGTAGAACCCTTCCACCAGTCACAGCCCGCTGCCAGCCTCCTTGGCGACGTCGTCGTACTCGTCGTTGCCGCCGGCTGAGTCAATCCGCATGCCGTAGAAGGAGCGGTAGACGAAGAAGCAGGCGATGAGGAAGAACACCGCAGCGAGGATGTTGGTGAGCGGTCCGGCACCGATCGACACTGCCAGCTCGACGGCCAGCAGACCGAAAAGGGTTGTGAACTTGATGACCGGGTTCAGGGCCACCGAGGAGGTGTCCTTGAACGGGTCACCGACGGTGTCACCAACCACGGAGGCATCATGCAACTCGGTGCCCTTGGCGTCCAGGTCAACCTCGACGATCTTCTTCGCGTTGTCCCAAGCGCCGCCTGCGTTGGCCATGAAGATGGCTTGGTACAGGCCGAAGATAGCGATCGAGATCAGATACCCGATGAAGAAGTACGGATCGACGAAGGCGAATCCCAAGGCTGCGAAGAACACGCCCAGGAAGATGTTGAGCATGCCCTTCTGGGCGTACTCGGTGCAGATCTGGACGACCTTCTTGGAATCCTCGGTGGAGGCCTTCGTGGCGTTCTCGTCAAGCTGCATGTTGTTCTTGATGAACTCGACGGCTCGGTAGGCACCGGTCGTCACGGCCTGCATCGAGGCTCCGGAGAACCAGTAGATGATGGCACCGCCGGCGATCATGCCGAGCAGGAACGGAGCGTGGGTCAGACCGAGCTTGTTGACCTCGGCAGCATTCGACAGGCCCTCGGTGAGCATCATGATGATCGAGAAGATCATCGTGGTGGCGCCGACGACGGCAGTCCCGATGAGTACCGGCTTGGCCGTGGCCTTGAAGGTGTTGCCAGCGCCATCCTGGGCTTCCAGGATGTGCTTGGCGACGTCCCACCGGGGTGCGAATCCGTACTGCTTCTCGATGTTCTCGGAGGCATTCGGGATCTCCTCGATGGTCGACAACTCGTAGACGCTCTGGGCGTTGTCAGTGACCGGGCCGTAGGAGTCGACGGCGATCGTCACCGCGCCCATGCCGAGGAAGCCGAAGGCCACCAGGCCGAAGGCGAAGACAGCCCACTTGACCTCGCTCATGGCTCCCATGTCGCCCAGACCGGAGCCGGTGCCGGAGACGAGGAAGGAGACACCCATGAGAGCGACGATGATGATGCCCAACCAGAATCCGGAGAAATTACCGGCAACCAGACCGGACAGGATGTCCAAGGAGGCGCCGCCTTCGCGGGCGCTCGTGACGACCTCACGGACGTGCCGGGAGTTCGTCGAGGTGAAGGCCTTGACGAGCTCTGGGATGAGGGCGCCGGCCAGGGTGCCGCAGGAGATGATGATGGACAGCTTCCACCACATCGTCCCGTCGCCCATCGAGCCGAGCATCCACCAAGTGGTGATGACGGTCAGCAGAATCGACATCACCGAGGTGATCCAGACCAAGGAGCTCAGCGGCTTCTCGAAATCCATCTCGGTGACCTTGCCGTAACGGGCCTTGGCGACCGCGTTGTTGATGAGGTACGAAACGAAGGAGGCGATCAGCATGACGACGCGTACCACGAAGATCCACACCAGCAGCTGGACCTGCTCGGTCTGGTCCGGGACGGCTCCCAGCACGAAGGTGATGAGGGCGACGCCGGTGACGCCGTAGGTCTCGAATCCATCAGCGGAGGGGCCAACCGAGTCACCCGCGTTGTCACCGGTGCAGTCAGCGATGACGCCGGGGTTACGGGCGTCGTCCTCCTTAATGTGGAAGGCGATCTTCATGAGATCGGCGCCGACGTCAGCAATCTTGGTGAAGATCCCGCCGGCGATACGCAGGCAGGCGGCTCCGAGGGACTCACCAACGGCGAATCCGATGAAGCACGGGCCGGCGAGGTCACCGGGCAGCACCAGCATGATGAAGAGCATGAGGGTCAGCTCGACGCTGATGAGGACCATGCCGATGCTCATGCCGGAACGCATCGGGATGTCGAAGGTTTCCCATGGGGAGCCACGCAGCGAGGCGTGGGCAGTACGGGAATTGGCAAAGGTGTTGACGCGAATGCCGTACCAGGCGACTCCGAACGATCCTGCCATGCCGATGAGGCTGAACAGCAGGATGATGAGCACCTTGGCGCCCATATGTTCCAGGAACAGGAAGTACACGACGAT
>OGSK01000402.1_pt1 | contig 10832 bp, 9 predicted proteins | sample 1573861 | NCBI WGS metagenome assembly OGSK01 (sample SAMN03295834, study PRJEB24534) | human gut metagenome | isolation source: fecal sample 2 from infant 5 | host: Homo sapiens | place: USA: Pittsburgh, PA | collected 2014-07 | reverse complement strand
CTGTTAGCATATAATCGACTAACAACGAACCACCAGCCAATAAACCGGCATTTCTGCCGAGGTTTTCACTACTAACAACGTATGCGCCGCCGCCATGCGGATACGCATGAATAATTTGTCGGTACGACAATGTTAAAGAAATAAGTAAAATAATAACAAATGCAGCAATTGGTAATGAATACCAAATCGCAGCCGCCGACAAAGTAACCAGAACCACCACTATTTGTTCTGTACCATACGCAATGGATGAAAGTGCATCAGAAGATAACAACGCAAGCGCTGCAAATCTGCTTAATTTATGTTCATCATTTTCGGCTGATTTCAATGGTTTCCCAATGAACAGTCGTTTTAAATCCGCCATTTTTTTCTACTCCTTTTCTCTAGAGTGACCCGCTCACTTTTTTCATTATTTTTTATCAAACAAATCCATATGCTACGCTTCTCACAATGAAAAGTCAATTGATTTTTGTTACTGAAAAAGATAAAAAAATCACCATCTTTTTTTAATCAGACACTCATTTAAAGTCCCCCGCTTCCTTTATCTTATCAAGAGAATCCAGATAACAAAAGGATTTGCATTCTCTAAACAAAAAAGCGAGAGCTAAAAGTCTATTTGACCTTTTGGCTCTCGCTTAAAAACTTAGTTAATTATTCCCTTTTATTGTAACAAGTACGTATGATCGAAGGTAATTTCCACTTTATAACGACCAATTTTTTCATAAACTTGCCGTTGAATTTCCACACCCAGTTCAAATTCAGATAATTTTGATTCTGTAGGTAAAACCAAGTCGAACAAAATCTTCGGTTCTTCGCCATGGGTAACTAAGCGGATATCATGGACTTTTAAAGACGCATCAAAAGAACGAATAATCTTTTTGATTGTTTGATGAACAAATTGTTGTGTTGGGTCATACAAATTCACTGGATCAATATGACAAACAAGGTTAACATCTAATTCTTCTTTAAACTTCGCTTCAATCGCATCGATTGTCTGATGGGCTTTATTTAAATCCCAGCGATCATCAATTTCAATGTGAACAGACGCAAACGTTTGGCTGGGACCATAATTATGAATCAGTAAATCGTGATACCCTACAATTGTTTCCATTTTTGATAAGACATTTTTCATTTCATCAATTTCTGTTTGGCTCGGACGCATGCCCATCAACTCATTAATAAATTCGCGAATTAACTGCAAGCCACTATAAATAATATATGCAGCAATTAAAAAACCAATATATCCATCAATTCGCAAACCAGTGACGCCTTCAATAAATGCAGAAACCAAAACAGCTAATGTAGTATAAACATCATTGAAGCTGTCCTTAGCAGAAGCAACTAATGCTTGAGAATCAATTTTTGCTGATACTTTTTTGTAAAACAGCCCTTGCCAAATTTTAATCCCAATTGACAAAGCTAAAACAGCAAATAAAATGGGTGTCACCTTGATTGATTCTGGATGCAGGATACGATCAACGGAGGTCGTTAGAAACTCAAACCCAATAAACGTAATCACTAATGATACAAGCATTCCACTAATATATTCAAAACGTTCATGGCCATAGGGATGTTCTTTATCCGCTGGCTTACCAGCAATATAAAAACCGACTAATGTTAAAACTGAAGAAATAGTATCGGACAAGCTATTAATGGCATCTGCCATGATTGAAACACTACCTGAAAGCAAGCCAATCATAAATTTACTAACGAATAAAAATAAATTAGAAACAAGCCCAATCCGCCCGGCAAAAGCACCGAATGCTGTTCGTTTTTCCAATTTACGACGTTCAATTTTTTTCTCATATCGTTGAAGCAATGCTTGAATCATTTTACAACCCCTACCCACTTTTTATTTCTTAAAAAAATACTATAAAACCTTTTTATACATTTGTACACAAAAAACCTCACTTTCTGAGGGAGATTTTATTATTTAGCATTGCCAAAAAGTCAAAAGCAAGAGCCCCCAAAACTTCTTTGTTAGGGTTGCCTTGAAAATAAAGAAAAACAAAAAGCCGAAAACGCTAGAGACGTTTTCAGCTTTTTGTTTTTTAATGGAATAAATGGCTCTTTTGTGCTAAAGCCGCAAATTTTTTCGATCTGTGTTCCAGATGTGGATAAAGAATTGCGCCGCCAATACTAAAGACGACTGAAATCCCCACCATAATCCAAATTGCAAACCAAGCATTTGGCCAGTAAATGCCTCCTGCTGATTCCCTTAGCAAGTTCACCGCATGCGTAAACGGCAAGAACGGATTAATCATTTGGAAGAATTTACCTGAGACTTGAATTGGGTAGTTCCCACCCCCACCAGAGATGGATAGTACCAAGATTATTATCGCAATTCCTTTCCCTACATTGCCAAAGAGAGCAACGAGCACATAAACCATTATCATAAACGTAATGGCAATCAATACCGCAAACCAGACACTATACGCTGGATTACGAACATCTACGCCTAACGCAAAGTAATTACCTAAGGTTACAATCAGTGCTTGACCAATCCCCATGACAATGAAGGTAAACATCCGTGCTGAAAATTGTTCCCGTTTAGAAAAGCGTTTTTTATCTTTTCCTTCAAGATAAACATCTGTTGTCGCAACACTTGAGAATAACACAGCGCCAACCCATAAACACAAAGCTGTATAGAATGGCGTACTTGCCGAACCATTATTAGCAATCGGATAAACAGCATGTTCTTTGACTTCAACTGGTTGTGTAAAGAAGTCACTTTCTTTATTGGCATCTAATTTTAGTAATTTAAGAATTTCACCTAAATCAACTTCTTTTTCACCTTTACGGATTGCATTCGCTGCTTTGTGTAATCCTGTTTTGATATTTGGCCAATCATTAATAATTAGCTCGTTGGCTTTGTCCAAGGCCGCTTCAACATCTGGCATTTTCTCATTGACTGTTTTCAAGGTATTCGTTAAATCTTTTCGGATACCTGGATAGTCATTTTGCATAAAGGCTGCCGCTTTGCTGACTTTGTCTTGAATGACTGGTAAATCGTTTTTGTACAAATCAGCACCACGGTTAATGCCATTGACAATGGTTTCCATATTGCCATTCAACATCGTATTCGCATCATGAATTTCTTGTTTAATTGCCGGCATTTCGGCTTGATATTTTTCTAATAAAGAAATCGCATTAGTGACCGTTTGACTTGTTGAACTCAATAACCCTTCAAAGTCAATTTGTTGCGCTTTGTTTAGTTGGCCTTGAGCATTTTGGATGGTACTAATTAGTTTGTTTAAAATGGTTGAAACGGTATTACTAATTCCGTTTACATCAACACTGCCCACAATACTAGAAATATTAGTTGCCATTTCGTCAATCTCATTTAAATAATTTTGTACTCCAGAGATATCACCCGCTTGGACTAAAGCATTTAATTGATTCAAGCGATTGCTAAAATCTGTTAATAAATCATTTACATGGCTTAATTGAGCAATCGCACCATCTAAGTCATGATTACCAGCATTTTCTTGGAGTTGTTTCATAAACGCAATAATGTCGTTAATTGCTTGCTGTTGCCGTTGGATATTAGTTGTGAAATCTTGTACTACTTCATTAATATGTTGTTTTTCTTCTGGCGTTAACTGTCCATCATCTAACGCTTGACGAATAGTCGCGACTACAGAAGTTGTTGTTGTAGCAACTTGCTGGATAGATTTCAAAGTCACTTCAACGCTATTCGTAATGCTTGGTAAAGCCTTTTCCAATTGAGTGGCGCCATCTAATGTGACATTCCCTAAATCATTGGCTTGATCACCTAGTTTACGAATATCTGGTAACGCCGTTTGGACTTGTTGAATGATTTCTAATCCTTGTTTTGCTTCTTGGATTCCTTCGCTCATTGTTTGTTCCACAGAGGCAAAGTCTTCATCAATCATAGCAATTTGTCGGCCAGCGTTTTGAATTTCTGGAATTTTTTCTTGTAACGTCAAAATAACACTAGCTTGTTCTTTGATGCTTGGCATTTTGCCATTTAGCTCAACAATCTTCTCTCCTAAAGCATCAACTTCAGGTAAATATTTCATCGCATCGTTGGCTTTCGCTAATTTTTCTTTTAGCTCAGGCATCTTACCATGTAAGTCTGTGACTTGTTTCGCGTACGTGTCAATGGTTCCAATGTTGGCATCTGTATCTAAAATCATGCTCTTAACTTTTTGAATGCTAACCATGTTTTTATCAATATCATAGCCAATATCATTAAATGTTTTGATTAACGTACTACTTGCCGTTTTAATGAATTCTTCCGAAATTTGTGACTGAATGGAAGAAGCGCCTTTTGAGGTAATTTTCGGCGCAATTGCATTAATTTTTTCATTGATTGAGTATTCAATTTTAGGTTTATTGATGTCACCAGAAGTAAAACTTAGCAAATCTTTGGAAAAATCTTTAGGTAAATAAATCCCGGCAAAATATTTTCCTGATTGGACCCCTTTGTCTAATTCCTTTTTCGAATCAACAAAACGCCAACCTAATTGCTTGTTTTTCTTCAAGTTTTTCAAGACTTCATCACCAATATTGACCGATTTATCTTGAAAAGTTGCTGTTTGGTCATCACTATAGACCGCTATTGGTAACTCTCCTGTATTTGAATACGGATCCCATAGTGCTTTAATGTTAAACCATGCATATAATGATGGAATAATCATTAAGGCAACAATCAAAAATGTTGCTACTGGGTTTTTAAAAATTCTTTTCCAATCTAAAATAAATAGTTCCCATGTATTTTTTATATGTTTCATAAAATCACCTGCTTTTTTTTGTGCCTGAATAACTTTAGCATAAAATACAAGAGAATAACAAACAAAAGCTTGAATGTTACGACACATTTTTAAAATGTCGTAAGTTCAAGCTAAGATTGTTTATTTCATATTTTTAGAAAATTCCGAAACGACTTGTTTAACTTCATCAATGGCTTCTGGTTTTAAATAAGCCAAAAGTTTTGGTGCTTTTGTCATCAAGTACATTTTATCTAATTTGCCTGTTTGTTGGCGTTCAAACATTTCTGCAAGTAGCGCTTGCATTTTTTCTTTTTTATCTTCTTTTGTTCGATCTAGTATGAACGTTAAGAATTGTTCTTGTCCTTCTTTCATTCCCTATCCCTCCTTACAAACAGATTCTTTTCTATTATAAAACTTCTTTTTTAGAAAGGATAGTCCTTTTTTTAGGATCTATGATTTTGTGTACAGACTTAGCATGTCTTTTTTGGCGGATAAAGGTAAGCCGAGTCCCTCTTTTAAATAGCCCTCTACCGAACCAAATTCTTTTTCAATCGCCTGTAAAGCGGTCGCTAAGTACTCTTTTTTCACATAAAGCAGCGTTTCTAATTGTTGAATTTCTGCTGGAGGCGTTCCATTTGCTTGATATTGCGCAATAATTTGCTCGTTAGCGGTTTTTCTTTGCTCGTTCGTCTTTAAATAATCTTCTAAAATATAAGAATGTTCCACACCTAAAGCACTTAATATCAAGGCTGCGCCGATTCCTGTTCGATCTTTTCCTGCGAAACAATGAAATAAAATAGCTTCCTGTGGATAACTTAAAAAGTTTTCAAAAAATGTTTGGTAACCTTTGCGCCCCGAATTGGAAAGAACCATTTCCTTATAAGCCATGTCCATAGCTTCATCGGGTGAACCAACCGTTTTAAGCATTCCTTCTAATGAAGCAGTCTGCGCCTGAATATCGGCCAAAATATCTATATGTAGATAGTTGGTTCCTTGAATTGAATCATCTGGTCGTTCTTGCGTTTCCGCTGCACTTCTAAAATCATAGATTCGTTTAATTTGATAGTCCTCTACCAGTTTCTGTTGATCCGCTTGTGCAATATTGACGAGTTCACCACTCCGAAAAAAATGCCCTGTCTTGACAACTGTGCCTTGTTGCGTTGGAAATCCTCCAATATCTCTAAAGTTCACCACGCTGTTCATGTTCTATCGCTCCTTCATTTTAATTATTTTGTTATCATTTAAATACTTTGTTTTTTCTTTTTATTTCTTTTTCTCAACGATAATAAAAAACACCTCAAAAAACAATCTTTTTATCAGTTGTTTATTGCCATTTTATCATAGATACAGTATTCTTAAAAGAGAGGTGAGTAACGATGCTAAAACGAGATTTTTTAGAAAAGCCTTATGATTATATGAATGATATTTTATTGTTCCTATATAATAATAAAGGTCAAGCGACACGAAATGAATTAGTAGATTTTTTCAATATTAGTTTACCAACATTGAATGAATATCTTTCTTTTTTAGAGCAATTTTTGAAAGAAGAGCAACTTCAAGAAAACCTCACCTTAACAGTATTAGGTGACACTCTATATCTAAATAAAGCGCCTACCTTTTCCATGAAAGCAATGATCATGTTGTTCTTAGATAAATCTATTAAGTTTCACATGGTCCAGCAACTCTTCCATAAAAATGAAATAAATGGCGGGTATTTCCAACAGAATTATGCCATTAGCTCTGCTACCTATTATCGAAAAATTGTTGAATTAAATGACTTACTCAATGAGTTTAATTTACGTATCAAACGAGGAAAACTTGTCGGCGAAGAAAAACAAATTCGCTTTTTCTTTTTTAATTTTTTCTGGTTTATCTTTGAAGAAAAAACAGATTTAGAAAAAGAACTGGCCAATCAATACCTAGGATTAATCGAGATACTACAAGAAATCCCCAGAATTACCTTTGACCATACAGAAATTCTCCAAATTAAACTTTGGATGAAAATTTCTTTTCGTCGCATGGTTTTAGAACCCCTGCCAACGATTAGTCCACATGATGTCCAACTCGATCGACCTTTATTTGAAGAAATTAATTTATCTATACATACATATATGAAAAGAATCGACCGTCCATATACAATCAACGAAGCCTATATGTTTTATGACTTTTTTTGTTCCATGCATAATTATTCTGCGAATGCTGCTTTCGCCTTTCGTTTAGCAAAACAACAACGAATTGAAAAAACGTATCTTAACGAAATGAACCGGGTCATTTTAACGTACCTTAAAGCACGTGGTTATTTATCCCATTACGTGCTGCCTATTCGGCTACTTTATATTGAAAATTTACTTTTCCAATTACATGCGCAACTCTATTATTTTTCAGGATTTATTTTACCCTTTGATTATTGGACAATTCAGTCACTTTTGAAAGTCGTACGTCATCCTTTTAGCGAAAGTGAAGTTTACGAATTAGTGGAGATCGCTACAACGAACTTTGCCACAAAAGCCACTGCTTCTAAGTACCAAAATCAATTTACTGAAATTAATTATACACTTATTTTGAATCACATTGCTGAATTAAATGAAAAAAAAATAACGATTGGTGTTTATCACTCACTGAGCAGTGCTTATAGCGAGTTGGTAGCACAAAAAATACAACAGAGTATCGCTGGAAAATATCCGCTGAAAATTGAGCCTTACAACGCAGAAAACCATTATGATTTGCTTTTAATGAATACCAATAATGAACAGCTCGTTGCCCAGTATGACCATTACTATATTTTTTCGGATATTAGTAATCGTTACGACCTACAATCAATTGAAAAAATCATTCAATTGTTATTGGGCAAATAATCTCTAATAAAAAAAGCTTAAGTGCCCTACTCTCAGATGGCTGACTTAAGCTTTTTATTTTACTTTCCCTATTTCCTTAAACGGCGCCATTTTAAACACCACGATTCCTTCAATCGCTTGTATCTCGACAAAGCCGAACGTACGACTATCACTTGAATGCGTACGATTGTCCCCTAAGACAAAGTAATGACCAGCTGGAATCTTCTGAAACAGGCGAAGTTGGGCTGCCGCTTTTTCTGATAAGTCAAAACGACTGGCATTCTCAGGCAGTGCCTCATTATCGCTTGCTATAGGTTCTTCTGAAAGATAAAGTTTTCCCTCGTTTACCCAAATTCGATCACCAGGAACCCCGATGATTCGCTTGACGTACGTACCTTTGCTAGCTAGCGGTGCTTTAAATGCAATCACATCGTACCTTGCTACTTGCTTCGTCCGTTGTACTAAGACTCGTTCCCCTGCGTTAAGTGTCGGCTTCATGGATTGCCCAGCAATTGGGTAGCTAGATGTCTTTAACACAAAAAAGAACACAAAAATGGCGAAAAGAATAGCTGGCATAAAAAATTTAACGACTTGGACGCGTTGTTTCTTTTGGTAGGCTTGCCGCTTTTTTTTAATCTCTTCAGCGGTCATTTTTCTTTTCGGTCCTCTTATTGATTGATGGTTATCTGTTTGCTCAAGCAAATATTCCATTGCTGTGTTAGCCTTTTGCTTTTTTAGCTGATATGTCGCAGGCAACTTTTGCTTCAAGAAGGCGCGCTTAATGTGGCGAATTGTTCGCATAACGGGCTTTATCCATTCTTCCATCGTTTTCTTAAAAGGAAAAGCTTCTTAAATAAACTTTTCCTTTCTTGCTCCTTTTTTCTATTTAACTAATTGCGTTCCTTTTTTTATATAACTACTACGTAACTGGTTTTCCTTCATAAACTGATTCAATGGTTTCTGCGCATCTTGTGCCAGCTCCCAAATACTTTGATTTGCTTCTACAAGATATTCGCTCTTCTCTGTTACTATGTTTTTCCTGATAAGCGGTTGCCTTAGCGACTGCTCTTCCTTTGAGACAGCAGCAGCCTGTAATCTTTCTGCGGAGCTACTTAATGTAACAGCTAAAAAAAGGACCCCAAGACAATGTAGTTTCCTTGCTCCCGTTAACTTTTTACTGACCATTTTATTAATAGTTATCTTGTTCAAGACGTGTCAGTTTAGTTAAGCGTTCCTCTAATTCGCGATAAATCTCAAGTACTTCTACTTTTGATGCTTCGACTTCATTCGAAATACTTTTCGCTCGGTTACCAATATTTAACATTTCTAATTCTGCGGAATTGATTAGGTGTTTTGCTTCTACTTTCGCTTCATTAACAATCCGATTGGCTTCTTTTTTGGCAGAAACCATCACTTCGCCAATTTCTTGTTGCGATTTTAAAGCCTCTTCTTGTAATTGCTGATTTTTCATTAATAAATCGTTAATTTGCTGTTTTGCGCGTAGCAGTTCTGTTAACTGCTCACTACTCGGTTCAATATTTTTTGAAACGGCTTGTAGTGTCTTCAATTCTTTTTGAACTTGTTCTAAACTGTCTTCTTTGGCCTCTACTTCTTTTCTTAGAGCAGCTAATTCCCCTTCGTAAACTTGCTTTTCAGCAAGATGTTTGTCATTGACACCTTGTAGTCGACCTAGTTTTACTTCTGCTTCATTTTTTTGCTGTAAACTATTTTGAAGCTCATTCTTTAACTCCTCCATGCGTTGTTTCACAATCACTTCTTGTTGGGCAGCCTCTTGTAAGGTTTGTTTTTCGGCTTCTACTTTTTGTAATTGTACAGTTAGTTTTTCAATTTGTTCCTGCAATGCTTGTTGAGTCGTTGTGCTTTCTTCTAATTCTGTCGTTAACGTTTCTACTTGCTTTTCCATTCCTGTAATATCTCCTTTTTTCTCCAACTTTCCTTTTTCTTCTGCTAACTGGTTGTGTAATGTCTGGATATGTTGTTGCTGTTCAGCCGATTCTTTTTCTAATTCTGCCACTTGCTGCGTTAATTCACTTTCTAAACGTTCCATTTGATTATGTACAGTGGTTAATTGTTTTTCTGCATTTTGCAGATTTGTTTGAAGAGTGGTAGCCTCTGTCGTGGTTTCACTGTTCGTTTCCAGTTGCTCTTCCAATTCAAAAATTTCATGTTCCTTTTGATTTAGTATTTCAAGTAATGACTGATTTTTTTCTTCTAATGCTTGTTTTTCCGTTTCTTGTTGGTTCTTTAATTGCTCATTTTCTTCTTGAAGTTTTTTAAAGGCTGTTTCTTTTTTCTGATAGTAGGCGAGCCTTTCTCTTAACGTCGCCATTTCTTTTTCCTGTTGTTCTGGTTTGATTCCGCTAATTATTTTTTCTGGTTCGAATCCTGGCTGAAAAAAGACTTCTTTTTCAAGCGTATCATCCGAAATATCTTTAATTTTTTTGATTAAACGTCTTTTTGTCATCTATATGTCCTTTCTCTCGTCCTTTTAACTAATCACGACAGGCTCCAAATTTGTTTCCAACGTCTCACGAGCATACGTATCAATGGATTTGACAAGGGTTTGCTCTTGATCTCGATAAGTAAAATTAAAATCAATCATGGTAATTTCTTTAACTGAATTCAACGCTGCAATAAGTGCTACAATATTGTCTTGGCCTGTTTGAAATTCATGGTAACTTAAGCCAACTGAAAAAACAGACAGTGTCAAGGTTTGTGTTTTTTCACTTCTAATTATTGTGATACTCGTCTCTCCGAAGTAAGGACGCCATTCACGCGCTAATTGTAATTCATAATTAGTCAAGACAGCGGCCGATTCTGCCGAAACAGCTTGCTTCCAGGGAAACTGATTTAAGGCTGTTTTTTTAATCGCTTGTTTTTTTATTTTGTCACCTTGAGTAGCTTGGCCTTGTGCCAAACGCTCGATCCGTTGTTCCATGCGGATATTTCGTTGATTTAATTGATAATATGTATAAACAATTCCTAACAATAATACGCTAAGTAGACAAACACTAAACAATAAATAAATCATTAAACGACTATTTTTCTGATACTTATAGAAATTTATTTTCCTCTTTAATGTCCGGTCCTCTGAATCCAGTTTTTCGACAAGTAATCGCAAATACAATTGATAGCTTACAAATAAAAATAAGCAACTACTCATTAAAAGTACAACAATCATCATACAAATATAATCTCCTTTATGTCATCGCTCGACAATCAAAACTTGTAAAATCACCTGTTA
>OGSK01000382.1_pt1 | contig 11618 bp, 14 predicted proteins | sample 1573861 | NCBI WGS metagenome assembly OGSK01 (sample SAMN03295834, study PRJEB24534) | human gut metagenome | isolation source: fecal sample 2 from infant 5 | host: Homo sapiens | place: USA: Pittsburgh, PA | collected 2014-07 | reverse complement strand
TCCGTATTCCGGTGCATATGATTGAGACCATCAACAAGCTCAACCGTATCTCCCGCCAGATGCTGCAGGAGATGGGCCGTGAGCCAACGCCGGAAGAGCTGGCTGAGCGCATGCTGATGCCGGAAGACAAGATCCGTAAAGTGCTGAAGATCGCCAAAGAACCAATCTCCATGGAAACACCAATTGGTGATGATGAAGATTCGCATCTGGGTGATTTCATCGAGGATACCACCCTCGAGCTGCCGCTGGACTCTGCCACCACCGAAAGCCTGCGTGCCGCAACGCACGATGTTCTGGCTGGCCTGACCGCCCGTGAAGCGAAAGTGCTGCGTATGCGTTTCGGTATCGATATGAACACCGACCACACGCTGGAAGAAGTGGGTAAACAGTTCGACGTTACCCGCGAACGTATCCGTCAGATCGAAGCGAAGGCGCTGCGTAAGCTGCGTCACCCAAGCCGCTCTGAAGTGCTGCGTAGCTTCCTGGACGACTAATCTGTTCTGACAGTGAAAAAGCTCCCAATCGGGAGCTTTTTTTGTTTATTCCCTCGACCTGTGGGTGAGGGCATCAGACCGCAAAGGAGCTAAAGCCCCCGCACCATCAGCGCCTCATCCAGCTCCCTGTAGGCCTCCACCAGCTTATCCAGCGTCGCCCTGTTGAGCCCGCTCGGGTTCGGCAACACCCACACCTGCGTAACGCCAATCATGATGCTCTGCTTACCCCACTTAGCCCCACGCTGGCTGAATGCCTGCTCGTAGGCCTGCTTGCCGAGGATCGCCAGCGCGGCCGGCTGGTAGTCTTCAATCTTCTTCACCAGCTCCCGCCCGCCGCTGCGCAGTTCATGCAGGTTGACCTCGCTTGCCTGTACCGTCGGCCGCTCGACCAGCATTGTAATTCCGCAGCGCGTGTCCAGCAGATGCTGCTCCTCTTCGGGCTTGAGTAACCTGTCGGTAAACCCGGCCTGGTAGATCACCTTCCAGAAGCGATTGCCCGGATGGGCAAAGTGAAAACCGGTGTGCGCCGAGGACTTGCCCGGGTTGATTCCGCAGAACACCACCCGCAGGCCAGGGGCCAGAATGTCGTTGATCATCTTTACTCCCGCTGATACATCGTTATGGAAGTATAAAGGATTGATAATGCGTTGTTTATAAAAACAGCAGGCAGGTGTGAATGGCTGGATTGCTGCGGGGAGTTACTTTATAATTCACCGCCACGGCCCCTTAGCTCAGTGGTTAGAGCAGGCGACTCATAATCGCTTGGTCACTGGTTCAAGTCCAGTAGGGGCCACCAAATAAAACAAGGAGTTAGATGAGAAATCGTCTGACTCCTTTTTCGTTTTATACGAATCGGGTCAGGTAATGGGTCAGGTAAGGAATTACCTCCCTGCCCTCTTCATCTCGCTGCCAGCATCCCCGGATAGTGCTTCGCCACGATATCATTCATCTTTTCTGTCAGGTCGATCCGTTTAAAAGTGATGTGTACTGTTCCCTTCTGAAAGTAACGGATACTGAAGAAATCATCTTCGTAAATATCCTTCGAAGGGTTGTCCCGAATATGCTCCATCAATCGAGTAGTAACATCGCCACGGTTGTCGGGTATCGGTTTACCATCAAGCAGAAACAGCATTCGTTCCAGGTCCGCTAATTGATCCCGCCGCCAGCCCCAGTTTAAGCTAAAGCCCCAGCGGCTATGCGCCACCAGATTGTTGACGATGATCTTTTTACCAAAGCTGCAGGGACTATTGGTTTTGTAATCCCACGATAGCCCTTTGAAGACGTTGATGACCCCACGTTCGAAGACATCTATTTTGTTGAGATGCAGTTGCTCAAACGTGCTCAGGATATTCGCTTCGCTGACCACCGGAATATCCTCCTTTTCCAGGCTGTTGTACCACTGATCACGGGCCTGTGCGTCCATGATGGAAAGCATGCCCGACTTTTTCATTAAATCCCGCCATATACCGCGATCAAGATTGCGTGTAATGGCTTTCATCGCCGTTTCTCTTTTTTCTATCAACCAGCAGCCACAGCGGAAGTCCTGCTTCATAGCCCAGTCCAGAGCGGTTTTTCCCCCGATACTGCGGGTCAGTATTGAGATATCGTCGAGTTGCTGAATGAGCGCTTCAATCTGCGCCAGTGCGGCATTACGTCCGGTGATGATGCGCTCAATGCTGGTGGAGCAAATTATGTCGGTGTGGCCGGTTAACACTTCGGGTCCGGTGAGAGTAAGTTCTGACATCAGTCATTTCCTTTATATAAAGCAAAACGCCAGCCGGTGAGGGCTGGCGCTTATGAGTAAGTGATGAGTACGGTTCGGTGGTTAATCTGTACTGGCCTGTTGCAAAAGCTGAAGATGGTGGAGATCGCGAACGTCCTGAAGCGTACGTTCAATCCAGGGTAACAGCACTGCTGAATCGGTATTGTCTTCGTCGTTATCGAAGATAATTTCGCTGCCACAATCGATGTTGTCCTGCAGCCAGCCAATCAGAATGTTGAGAGCCGCTTCGGTGGTTAATTCCGGCATGTGAAACCTTGTGGTGATTGAGGTTGGATTACCAGTCGAAAATGTCAAAGCCCGGCAATACCTCACCAAAGGCATCAAGGTGAACAATACCAACAGAGTAGTGACGCATAAGGGTCACCACCAGGCGACGACAGGCTTTCGACAGACCGAGATGTTTAAGCCGTAATACCGGAAACGACCACGCATCCAGACGCAACAAATAGCCGGAGCCGGTGTACGTAATCCATTCGCTTTCGCCAAAGTCTTCATGCTGATGCGAAAGAGTGAACAGCAGGTTGTTGTCAGCTTCGGAGATATGGGCGGTACTGCACTGAATGCCGTTCAGCCGGGCGGCAGACGGGAGTGGATCTTCCACAACCAGCCTCCCAGGTTCGTCAGCAACGCGAAGCGAATAACCGTTATCACAGACCACATCAATCAGGTCGGCCAGTTCAATACCGTCGATATCAACAGCGATCCGCCCCATGTTGAGGGCCTGCATAGTGACGGCATCGGCTTCCACGGTCATGGAGAGTTTCATCGAGTCACCTCGCTGTATTTGCCGGTGGTGATATCGGTCACCAGTCTGTAGCCATTGCGTGCCATCAGTCCACAGGCCTTACGGGCGCGAAGGATATCAATACTGCTGATGAGTGGGGACTGTGTTTCTGCGCTGAAACCGTGACGATCGGTGCGTATCAGGGCGTATTTCTCCACGATAAAATTCACCGCGTCGCACAGTGAGATACCGGCGTCGATATGCTCCTGGATCACACCATCATTGCAAAATGGCGTGTCGTTTAACGTCAGACCGTAGTGACGGTCCAGCAGGTGACTCAAAAGGCGGAGCCAGATCTCCACTGGTGACGGGCGTGGTGAAGCCTCCTGTGTCGGGGGAACAGGTTGTGTTTGCATAATGGAAACCTTTATTGGTTAGTTAAATGAAGCAAAAATGCCGGGAGGTTTATTCTGTTGTTGCAGGTGTCGGGTAAATCGCTATATAGACATATCCGCAACTGCCGAGTGTATCCGCGTTGCAGGTCAGCCCTTTTGCGTAGAGCGTGACGCCGTGCTGATGGCGGGGATTGAGTTCACCGCTGGTGAGCATCAGTTCAAGCTGTTTGAGCAGCAGCGGAAATGCCTGGTCCAGATGGCGTAAATCCGCGTCGCTGAACTGCCCGGTGATACTGGCGCGGTCGGCGAGATAGTGCAGCCGGTTGCCCTCCTGCACCAGGCGAGCGCCAAAACAGGGTGTGATATCGCGTTTAAGCCCCCACCAGGGTTCGGCGATATTGTGGTTTACAGGCGGTATTTTATTCGACAATTTTAGCCTTCCTTAAATGTGAATTAATTCAGGGTAACGCTGCGCAATACGACATAGGGACCGTTACGGTCCTGACGGCGTTCAGCAAATACGGCCAGCACACCGTTGATGTCCTGTACCTCCCGACCGGCATAGTGGCAGATACTGCCGGACCACTTATATTTGCCGGTACAGAAGCGAAACAACCTGGACTGAGGATGCTGGCGGTATATCGCCATCGCCTGACGCTTGCTGATGATTTTCACTGACCCTTCCCCCTCACAGCAGACCATGTTCGGCGAAGGAGAATATCTGCCTGCCGCCGACAATCAGGTGGTCGGGCACCCGGATCTCCACCAGCATCAACGCCTGTACCAGTCGCTGGGTAATGGCTTTGTCTGCCTGACTTGGATTCACCTCCCCGGATGGGTGGTTATGGGCAAATATCACTGCTGCCGCGTTAAAGTACAGGGCGCGTTTCACCACCTCGCGGGGATGAACTTCAGTGTGACTGAGGGTGCCGGTAAAAAGCATTTCGTGGGCAAGCAGCTGGTTCTGGTTATTGAGGTACAGCACGACAAACTCTTCGCGCTCAAGGGTTCCCATCTTCAGCCTGAGCCAGTCGCGAGCAGCCTGCGTGGAAGTAAACGCCACACCCGGTTCGCGCAGGTGCTGGTCAAGCAGACTCAGGGCTCGTTTGATGGTGCGCAGCGAGGTCAATGGCAGTTCCGGTGTAAAGAGAGTCAGTTGTTTCTCCATAGCAAAACTCCTTAATCAATGATGGCAAAAATGGCATGGGATTCAGGGTGCTGTAGGGCGTAATCACGCAGTCGGAAATAATGCTCTGTCATGGCATCGCACTCCGTACGACAGGCGTGATGGCTGTACTCAATCAGACACACGGCAATGCCTGCGGCTTCCGCACTCATTTCTGCGCCATTGCCATTCATGTTGTTGAGCAGCCTCCATTTCTCATCAATGTCAGCTTCGGGGGCCATAAACGCGCCACCGTTGCTGAGTATGTGGAAATGCCAGATACCGCCGCTGTAGTCTTCACAGAAGCGGTCCATCCAGCCAAAGATACGGGTCTCGATAAAAATCCACTGCGGGATACGCCCGAAGTGCAGCGGCCAGAAACCCAGGCGCTGTTCATCGGGTACCAGGCTGGCCGTAATGAGGGTAGACATGTGTGAATCACTCATCGGCGAGTGGGCTGTATCAGTTTGTGTGGTCATGGAGTTGCTCCGTAATAGAAAAGCCAGCCGCTAGGGGCTGGCGTGATGTAGTTGATAAAAATCGGGATAAAGCGGGTGAGTCTAAAGAGAGAAAACGGTGTTGCGATTGAATGCAAAAGGCCCCTGCTGCGAGAACAACAGGGGCCTAGAGTGGTTATGTGATGCCCCGTAAATGGGACAGATGCGTTATCAGAAAGCGACTTTCAGCGTTGCCTGACCGTTGTAGCCAGCAGCACTGTTGCCGCTGACGCTGCGGGTATAACCGCCCTGTACACCCAGCGTCACGTTCTGGCGGACACGCGCTTCAATACCCGCCTGCAGGTCAAGCGAGGTACCATCCTGAGACGGGGTGAAGCTGACATTGCTGCCTGCAGTCGCAGTGCCCATGCTCATATCGCCGTCTGAACTGAAAGTGCGGATAACCGACGGACGCACCCACCAGTTCATCGGCATTTCGCTTGTGCTGTGCTTCATGCTGTCAGTCAAACCCGCAACCGTGGAGGTACCCTGACCGAAGTCCATTTCAGACGAACTGCCGAAACGAAGCCCGGCGCGGACATGCTGCGCACTACCGTCACCAAAGTTCACGTAACCGCCGTTGTCATGCCCGTTATCCAGAGACAGGCCCTGCCAGACGTACTGCAGCTGTGGCTCCAGCACCAGTCCCTGACTGATGTTAAACGGCAGACCGGTTTCCACAGAGGCCAGCCAGCCGGTGCCGTCAGTTTCAAAACGGTTATCCGCTGAGCTTGCCTTCAGGCTGTGACGGGAGCCCTGTGCCACCACATCGGCCCACAGCCCGCTGGCATCCTAAACGGCTGTCAGATACCCGCCGAGGCTGTACACCGTGTCACGCACGGAGCCTGCCGCAGAGCGGTCATCGTTTTTCACATCCACCGACGACTGGCCTGCCGCGCCATAGAGTCCACTGGTCAGCGAAAGCGTACCGGTGTCGTGTTTGAACAGGTCTCCGCCGAGCTGAATAAAGCCATAGCTGCCACTGCTTTCCGGGGTGTCGCCCCGGGCAATGCCGCCGTTACCGTCATGCCCGGTATGCCCGCCCTGAATACGCCCCCAGAATCCCTGGTCATTCACCGCACTGCTGCGCTGGCTGTATGTCCCGGCCAGCGCACGGTCATAATCCATGCTCTGGGCAAACAAAGATGAGTACAGTGCCACTTCGGCACGGTAGCCGGCTTCGCTGGAGAGATACCAGTTTTCATCGGCACTGCCGTGACTCAGGGTGTAGTTGTATGCCCCGGCCTGCAGTTTGCGGCCCAGCGCAAAAGCCCCGGCTTCGGTGGTGGCCCCGTTAATCGCCTCCACCACTTTGATACCGTTACCGGTTGTCGCCAGGCCCAGCCCTGCATCACCGGTATTGGTGAAATTCAGCCAGGTTTTACCGGTTGCCTGCCCGCCGTCAATGACCAGCCTGTCGGTCGGGAAGGTCGGGTCATCAAGACGAATGGACAGATTAATGGTGCCGTTGCGTCCTGTCAGATTCGTCACCGTCAGGGTTTCAGGGACAAACGGACTGTTTGCCTGTGCGGGTGCAAAACTGATGGTTCCGGCATTGTCCAGGTTGTCGAGCACCGATTTCACCGCTGCACCACGCTGAATATTCCAGCTGGCACCGCTGTCGAGGGTGACGTCAGTCGGGTCAATCGCCCCGTTCAGCACCGAGTTGCCGGTCAGGCGGACCTGCGTACCGGACTGCGCAATGATGTCGCTGTTGATGATGGCATTGTTCAGCGCCAGCGTACCCTGATTCAGGTTTACCTGTGACTGGGACAGCGTGCCGTTGCTGACCGTCAGGGTGCCGTCACCGTCCTTGAGTAGCTGCCCCTCACCGCTTACCGAACCGCTGATGGCCGCACCCTGTCCGTTACCCGTGCTGAAATGCAGTTGTCCGCTGTTGGTGGCGCTCCCCGTCAGCGATGCACCGTCGCCAAATGAGGTGGTGCCGGTGAGCGTTCCACCCTGTGCCACGTTCAGCGTACTGCCAGCCCCGACGGTGGTGTTATCCGCACTGCCATTACCCAGTACAGTGAACTGACTGCCGTTATCAAGACGCAGGTTACTGGCCTTACCGGTTGCACCGTCAATGCCGAATGCGCCGGAGGTGTTCGTTCCACTGACCGTTGCGCCGGTATCGGCAATTAGCACACCGCCGTCATGCATCACGATGTTCTGCGCCTTACCACCGGTCGCTACAGCCAGAATACCGCCCTGATTGACCGTAGTGGTATCGGCGCTGCCGTTGCCCAGTACATCAAGACGCCCGCCATTTTCCAGTAGCACATTAGTGGCACTGGCATTCGCGGCATCAACACTGAAGTTACCCAGACTGTTGGTCCCGGAGACGGTGGCACTGGTGTTCGTCACCAGCGCGCCCCCGGCATTCTGGGTAACGTTCGTGGCGTTGCCTCCGGCACCCACCTGCAGTTTACCGTCCGCATTAACTGTGGTGTTGTCGGCTGTCGCACCGCTTTTCACCACCTGCCAGCCGCCCGCATTGATTACCGTGTCACTTGCAGATGCACCGGCATGCACGTACTGATAACCGCCATCCAGGCGGGTCGTATTTGCCGAACCGTGCACACTCTGGTCGCCGCCCGCTTTAATCACTGTGCCGGTGGCAAGGCCTCCTGTCGCAATAGTCTGCCGACCATCGTTATTAATGGTGGTATCAGTTGCGGTACCGGCAACCCACTGCCCGTCGTTGTTCTCTGCATCGGGACCACCCTGTGCTCCGGTATTCACCACACTACCGGTAGCCTGCGCTCCAGCTTTTACCAGCTGAGCCCCGTCTTTATTAATGATCGTGCCGGAGGTAATACCGCCGCTGTGTACCCACTGTGTACCACCGTCAAGCGTGGTATCTGAAGCTTGACCATGCACGCTCTGACCACCACCGCTGTTGACTGTGGTGTCTGTGGCGCTGCCGCCAGCCAGTACACCCTGCAGCCCGCTATTATTAATGGTGGTCTGGTTTGCCACGCCCCCCGTCTGTACCCACTGACCACCGCTGTTGTCATCATTATCAGCACCGAACTCCAGGCCTGTGTTGATGACTGTGTTGTTTGTCTTACCGAAAACGATCTGTGAGTCGTGATTGCCGATCACCGCACCATTGACTACCTCACCGGCCGCTACCGTACGGGTGTTTCCCGGCGCATCGTCAGCCAGTGCGGCAGGACTTGCCACCAGTCCGGCAACCGCCAGCGCCAGAACGGCAGTACTGCGCTTTCCTTTGGCTTTTGCCAGCTCTGAGACAACAACAAATGCTCCCAGAACCTCGTTCCATACCAGCCGGTAGCTGGTGTTCAGGTTTCGCTTCATCATTAGTACCTTGTTGTGTGTAAATAATAAAAAGGCCCGCACCCGCCAGACGGATGCAGACCAGTAAAACTCAGGGTGAAGACAGGCTGTTAAGCGACTGCAAGACAACACCAAAATGCGGCAGTGCCCGGATAAAACTTAAATCTTCCGTCAGACGGTAAAGGCGCTCGTTACGTCTGAAACTCTCGGTAAGGGGCTGCACAAGGTGAATATCACCGAGCGCAAATACCGCCGGATGGTCGTTGTGCTCCGCAATCAGGTACCAGTGGCCCTGCTGCGCAATCAGCCGATAAGGGGACAATCTTTCGCATCGTTTTCCGTCAGCCAGCAGCGTGACACGCTGGCAAGTGGTAATGGCCTGTACCAGCCGGTAAAAGGACAGCGGGGTCGCGGGCGAGCCCGCAGAAACAGCATCTCCGGTCAGGCAGGGAGCACCCTCGCAGTTTAACAGCAAGTTCACCAGCCGACGGTCCAGCCCCGGAAAGAGACCGGCGATGCCGGTACGGTGGGCAAAAGTCAGGACATCCAGCTCGCCCTGCGGCCCGGCCCCTGACCGCAGGCGATAGCAGCCCTGATGACATTCGAGGTCCAGATAAATCAGCCGCTCACGAAAATCCCTGTAAAGGGTGCGGACTGACACATCAAACTCGGTCGCGAGCTTTTGCATGTTCAGCGTTTCACCCGCCACGAGGCGGCTGATAATCAGCGACAGCCTGACCGCCAGTCTGTCGTAGCGGCGCTCTGCCAGTGGCATGATGTATTCTCCGTGAAGGTTAACCGGTTGAAAGGCATGCAATTTTAAAGGAGGGGGTTGACAGGATATGTCTGCGGGAGCGGCTATTTTGAGGAAGGCCTGAAGCCTGTATCTGTCAGGCCTGCGCCATTTTCCGGTGAATTAACCAGCAAAAATCCCCGCCAGAAATGACAGGAAGTGTCATTTATTAACATTGCTGTAATGTTATTTGATGCAAAGTGTGAACTCACGCAGGCTGAAAACCACTGAGCAGGGCTTCCGCCATCACCCATAGTGCCCGGTTAAGTTTCACGTCCCCGTCAATACCACGAACGGCACGGGTATGTGACCGTCCTCCTTTGGCGTTACGCCCACTGAGACCGCCCTTAATCAGGTTCTCCTGAATACGCTGGTACGTGGTCCACAGGTCATTGCTCTCATCCTGCCAGCGACGTGGGGAGAGGATCTGCGATTCAGTCACCGGCTGGTGGTCTTCACCGAACCGGTACGTGAGGGCGGCTTTTGCCAGTGCCTGCTGTGCCGGGGGTGGCAACAGCAACGACTGCATGGCATCCCGTTTCTCCTCCACCCGGTCAAAAATCCCCAGCACCTCATACGCGCCTTCAATCACCTGACTCACCACGTCCCCCTTGTGTGGCACCCGCACCTCGCCAAACGACTCACCGCAGACGAGCCCGTTCTGACAAACCGCACGAAATAGTCCCGGCAGCATCTGGTACGAACTGCTGCCATCGTGAGAGTTGAGCAGGATTATTTCCGGCACCTGCTTACCGGTTATCTGTCCCTCACGCCGTAGACGCAGCATATGCTTGGTGTGTTCGCGACGCTCCGGATCACGCACACGGGTCTGACAGGCAAAGAATGGCTGGAAGCCTTCTCGCTGTAGGCTGTCGAGCAAGGAGATGGTGGGTATATAGGTGTAGCGTTCACTACGGGACTCGTGTTTGTCCTCACTGAATACACTGGGCACCACGCGAAACAGCTCCTCGCGGGTTAACGGACGGTCACGACGAATAAGGTTTGCTGCGCCAAAGCGCGAAGCCAGACGGGTCATAAGCAGACTCCTCAATATGGGTAAAACAAATAAAAGAAAGCCCCATCGCATAGGCGACGGGGCTCGGGAAAGAACAGGCAGGCGTTAAACATTCAGAAGAAGAAATTCCAGACAGCCCGGGCAACGGACACCACGGTGTTACGGACAGCCTGTATTACGGCCCGTACCGGAGCCGGTATCAGTGGGAAAGCACTTACCGTGTCCAGTACCGCGCCGACCGTTTCACCAAAATCGTCACGCGCTTTTTCCTGGACTGTCGTTGTGCGAAAGGGATGCTGCAGTTGCGACACCACCGGACTGCTGGCCTCACGCGGCAGACACTTAATCATCCGCTCTGCCATCACCCGTAATCCCCATTGAAGCCGGACCGACACGGCACACACCGGATGTACGGGCTGGAACAGCTCATGCAGCAGGCAGATTTTGCGGCTGATGTTTTGCTTCTGCTCTGTGGATAATCGCTCTCCACCGCTGGTGGGTTCAGCTTTGTCTGACTGGCTGATAACAAACAGCACCTTATGCCGGTATGCTTCACCAATCACCTGGCGGTAAAAATGCTCATCCACCGCCAGTGCCCGATCATCAGCCTTAATCAGCCACAGTACCAGGTCGAGCCGGGGAAGTTGTTCACGGTACAGCCCGGCATACTCAGTATCGCGTGCACCACTTTCCCCGACACCAGGCAAATCCACCAGTGTCATAAAGCGCTCCCCAACCTGAAATCGAAAGCGCAGTGGTTCACGGGTACAGGCCGCCACATCGCTGACCGGCGATACCTCTCCAGCAAACAGGGCATTGCAAAGGCTACTCTTTCCCGCCCCGGTTTTACCCATCATGCCGATCACCGGCTCGTAATGCGTAAGCTGGTTTATCTGCTGCAGAATACGCTCTGATGCCCACTGTGGCAGGCCAGAAAGCGACCGCTGCAGCGACTGCAAGCCTTCAGATTTTTTCATCATTACTCCTCTGAAAATGGATATAAAAACAGCAGAACCGTGAGATTCCGCCGTTAATTAGGTATGTTCAGGAGAATGATATATATCTGAAAATTTTTATAAGTTGCCAACACAGATTAGCAAGCGATTTAGAACAGTAATTAACCTAAAAATTTTGGCGTAAAACTAATATCGCCATGACTCTCTAAGCCATTCAGCACGTTGTAAAATGCCCGGAATTGCATTTGTGGTCCAGAATTCAAACGATATCCAGCCACTACTCATTCCACCGTGGCTAAAGCGCTTTACAAACACCCCATGCTCGGTTGAAAAGGTCGCATTCATTATAGACTGGGCTGAGTTGAGTAAAATCGATTCGAGCTCAGGGTAATGGTGCCAACTTACTGATTTAGTGTATGATGGTGTTTTTGAGGTGCGCCAGTGGCTTCTGTTTCTATCAGCTGTCCCTCCTGTTCAGCTACTGAAGGCGTGG
>OGSK01000360.1_pt1 | contig 12835 bp, 10 predicted proteins | sample 1573861 | NCBI WGS metagenome assembly OGSK01 (sample SAMN03295834, study PRJEB24534) | human gut metagenome | isolation source: fecal sample 2 from infant 5 | host: Homo sapiens | place: USA: Pittsburgh, PA | collected 2014-07 | reverse complement strand
CCCCCGCCCGTTTCCTCTACCTGGCCGACGACTACCTCGGCGGACAGTGGTGGCGATCTCCCAAGGGGATCGTGCTCAAGGCCCTCACCCCGCCGCTACGACGTTGGGATCGCAGGGCCGCCGCGTCCGCGGACGAGTACCTGTGTAACTCGACCGTGGTTCGCGACCGTATCCGTGACGTGTACGGGATCGAGGCAGCAGTCGTGCATCCGCCGTACTCCCTGGATCCCACCGGCCCCCAGGAGCCACTACCGGGACTGGATCATCCCTCCTTCTTCCTGGTGGTCAGCCGCCTCATGCCCTACAAGAATGTCGACATCGTGCTGAATGCCTTCGTGGATCTGCCCGATGAGCATCTGGTCGTCGTCGGGTCAGGGCCATTGCGCGATGAATTGCACGATCTCGCCCCGGCCAACGTATCCTTCTTCGAGGGCATCAGTGACGCCCAGTTGCGGTGGGCCTACGCCCACGCGGCTGCTGTCATTGCGCCGAGCAAGGAGGACTTCGGGTTGACCCCCGTGGAGGGCTTCGCCTTCGGAACCCCCTGCTTGGGGCTACATGCCGGTGGCTACCTGGACACCGTCGTGGACGGCGTCTCCGGACGATTCTTCGACTCCGCAACCCCCGGAGCCTTGACGCAGGCCATCCGCCAGTTCCGCGAGAACCCTCTCGAGGAGCGCACCGTACTGGAGCACGCGGGGAAGTTCTCCCCAGAGACCTTCGCGAGGGCCATCAGGTTGCACCTACGACCGGCACCCGAGCGCGGCCCCAGTCCTTGCCACGACCAGGTGTAGACGGGCGCCCCCAGCCCAGGACCCCATTGGGTTCCCCTGCGGTCGAGGACGTCACCCACAACCGAACTCAACCAACGATGTCGCCCCGACATCCCATCACAAACGGAAGATTTCACCTCATGGCACCAAGCAAGTTGACCGGGATTCAGCGCCGCCTACACGCCTCGAGGTCCGCTGCGATGACGGCGGCCAACAGCAGACTCCATCCCTCGGCACCCTGCACCACCGAGTACCAGTGGACCCATGTGAAGAACTTCGGCGACCTCATGTCGTGCCGTGTCCTCGCCGACGGCGGCATCCTCGCGTTCTCCAGGCGTCTCTCCCAGGCCGCCCTACTGTGCATCGGATCGGTCTTCAACCACCGTCCGACCAAGCCCCATCCCTGGATCTGGGGCTCGGGCATGTTGACTCCCGACGCCCCGGTCCTCGAGGACCGCAAGGTTTTTGGTGTCCGTGGCTGTCTCACCCGTGACGTGGCCGGACTCCCCGAGACCACTCCGTTGGGGGATCCCGGGCTGCTGTACACCGACCGGATCAGACTGCCACGGGCACGTAGGCACAGGTGGGGCATCGTCTCGCGCTTCGAGGACAAGCGTCACCCGTTCATCAAGGAACTCACCACGCACGACGACACGATCGCGATCGACGTCTGCCAAGAGCCCCGCAAGGTCGTGAGTGCCATCAACAGCTGCTCCCACATCTTCACCACGTCGTTGCACGGCCTGATCGTGGCTGACTCGTTGGAGATCCCGGCGTGTTGGGGACGTCCCGACGCACAGTCCGACACCGGGGACTTCAAGTTCAACGACTATCACACAGCCTACCACACGATGGCCAGCGACCAGCGTCGCGCTGATCTCACCCGCACCATCAACCTCCGGGAGCTCGAGGACCTCGCGGCGTCACCGGACGTCGATGATGTCAATCGCGTGAAGAACGACCTCCGACGCTCCCGGAAGGATCTCGCCAAGGCTTCGGTGGTCCGCACCGGGAGGACCTCTACTGTCCGGAACGTGGCACGTGAGATTGGCCTGACCATGTGGCGCGGCCACGCCTGAGCAGAGATGACGGAAATCCGAGTGTCCACGCCGGCCCCGCGGAAGTGGCGTCGTAACGAGGTGGAACAACCAACTCCAGGCAGCGTATTCTCGTCTGGGTGCACGATGCCCCGTTGCGCCGATTTCACCGCTCCCGCACCGGGTTGCATCGCTCCCCGGCAAGGAGGACCTCAAGTTGGCCACGGTGGCGATCGCCGGACGTGGGGTCCATCCCGTCATGAGCCCCTCAACCATGACCGCACGACCTCGCCGCACTTCCCCGAGGTCATCAGGGCCCAGCGCCCAGCCGCTCGAGAACCAGAAGGACTGAGATGACCACTGCATCGATCATTATCCCGTCGTATCGGGGGGCACAGCGACTGCCGCGCCTGCTGAGCGCACTGGCGGCACAGACCGCCAAGGATTGGGAGGCCATCGTCGTCATTGACGGGGACATGGACGGCTCGGAGGGGATCGTCGCCACGTATTCCCATCTGCCGATCCGGTCCTTGGTATTCCCGCAGAATCGTGGCCGTGTCGCGGCTCTCAACGCCGGCCACGAAGCCGCCGAGGGCAACGTCCTCATTCGCTGTGACGACGACCTGGAGCCGGCGCCCGACTACGTCGAGCGTCACGTCGCCAACCACGCCGATCGCGAGCAGGGAACCATCGGCATCTACCTCAACGTCCTTCCCGACAACCGCTACACCGCCGTGTACGGAGCTGAGGCGGACGAGCGGGTCCGGGCCGGCGCCTACCGGGCCGATGACGACCAGACCTGGCGCTACTGGGCCGGAAACGTCTCCATCACCAAGGCCATCTGGGAGCAAGTCGGGCCCTATGACGACCACTACCAGGCCTACGGGTGGGAGGACGTCGACTACGGCTGGCGTCTCCACCAGGCCGGCATCCCCATCGTCGTCGATCCCGCCCTCGCGACAAGGCACCACGCAGCGGCGGTCTCGACGCTTGCCCGCGTCAGCCGAAGTTATCGCTCCGGTCAGGCCCGTCGGACCTTCGACGAGATTCACGGACCGGGCACCTCCGGCGCCGTCCGTCCGGTAGAGGACAGCAGGTGGAACCAGCTTGTCTGCTCCACCGCCCCCCACCTGTCCTACCGCCGGATCCAGGCCCTGGCCAAGAGCCTCGACGCTGCTCTGCCCGGTCTCCCAGCCCCGGTCGCACGAAAGGCCATTGCGCTGCTTGTCGAGGCGTCGGGCATCGCGGGATACGAGACCACCGAAACCGCGGAGAGAGACTTCTGACACATGGGCAAGACCGAAACCGCTCCCAAACATGGAGGCGTCCTGAAGAACCTGAGGTTCCTCATCTCCACGTTCTCCCGCCCGACCCAGGTCAAGCTCGTCCTCTACCTCTGCGCGCAGGCCCTGATCTCGCTGATGGACATGGTCGGAATCGCCATGGTCCTGCCCGTGACCCAGGTCCTCATGGGGGCCGACCTCGACAAGGGTTACCTGGGAGTGGCCCACAGAATGCTGGGAAACCCGTCCACCGGAACGTTCACGATTGAACTCTGCGTGGCGATGGTGCTCGCCTTCCTCGTCAAGGCGGTCATCGGAACATGGCTGTCGTGGTGGTCCACCGGGTTCGTCGCACGACTGTCCGTGGGGACCTCGTCCCGACTGCTGAGCGCCTTCCTCCACGAGGACTACCTGTCACACAAGAGAAGGGACGTCGCCGAGGTCATTCGCAATGTCGGTCCGGCCGTACAGGCCGCGCACACCCAGTCACTGGGCGGAATGATGAACCTCTCCGGACTGGTGTTCTCCAGCGGCACGGTGATGATCCTGCTGCTCATCATCACCCCGCTCCCGACACTCCTCGCGATCATCTACTTCGGCATTCTCATCCTCTTCATCCAGAAGGCCCTCGGCCGCCGCAATGCCGACGCCGGACATCTCGCCCAGAAGACGGCGTGGGAGGCCAGCAAGGCTCTCGTCGAGGCCATGAATGGGTTCCGTGAGATCAACGTCCAGGAGTGCGACACCCAGTTCATCGCGCGGTACGCTGAGAAGAACGCCGAGAACGCCAATGCCAGCAGGTTGGCGAACTTCTACACCGGTCTTCCGAAGATCATCCTGGAATTCCTCACGATCATGTTCATCGCGATCGCCCTCACCATCGTCTCGATGACCTCGGATCCCTCGTCGGCAATGGCCACGCTGACCGTCTTCGTCGCCGCTGCCATCAAACTGCTGCCCAACATGTCCGCCATCACGGCCAGCATAGGGATGGTCCGCTTCGGCGCCGGCGGTCTCGACATCACCGTCAGGACGCTCAAGAGCATGAGCGGTAACAAGGAGTTCCGGTCGGACAGCCCCCTGCCCACGCACGAGGACGTCATCAAGCAGGTGCACCGCATCGGATACGGACAGCCGCATCCGGTTCCCCTCTCAGTAACCGACCTGTCCTTCACCTACCCCGACGGGACAGACCCGGTGCTGCAGAACATCACGATCGACATCCCGGCCGGCACCTCCCTTGCACTGTGTGGATTGAGCGGGTCCGGCAAGACGACCCTTATCGACATCCTCCTGGGCCTGATCCCGTACCGCCACGGAGTCATCACCTTCGACGGGATCGACATCCAGAACAACATGAGGTCGTGGCACGACCATGTCGCATACGTTCCACAGGACGTCTACATCCTTGATTCGTCGATCGACGCGAACATCGCCTTCGGAATCCCCGAGGACGCGTGGGACCGACAGCGCATCGTCGAGTGCATCAAGGCAGCCCAGCTTACCGACGTCGCCAGCGAGTTCGAGAGCGGGCGTCTGGCCAGCGTGGGAGAACGTGGTGCCAGGCTCTCGGGAGGCCAGCGTCAGCGCATCGGAATCGCTCGGGCTCTGTACCGGAACCCGTCGGTGCTGGTCCTTGACGAGGCGACCTCGGCTCTCGACAACGAGACCGAGGCAGCCATCAGCAACACGATCCACTCCCTGCAGGGAGAGGTCACCACCGTGCTGGTGGCACACCGACTGTCCACCGTCCGCGACGTCGACCAGCTCATCTACCTCGAGGACGGGCACATCGCCGCTCGGGGAACCTTCTCCGAGGTCCAGAAGTCGTCGAGATCCTTCGCACGGCTGGTCGAATTGGGCTCCCTCGATCGTGAGGTCCCCCGTGACGAACGATAGTCGCTGGCCTCGCCACGGTCCCCGGACCCACGATGAACCATCGCTTCGTTCAACGCGCAGCTGCCAGCACACACCAATGGGAGTGATCCATGTTTGACGCCAGCGTCATTGTCCCTGCACACAACGCATCAAAGACTCTCGGTGCCCAACTGGACGCCCTGTGCACGCAGGAGACGGACAAACACCTGGAGGTCATCGTCGTCGCGACGATCGGTCGACCGACTCGACCGCCGAGACGGCGAGGTCGCGTGCTGCCAAGATCGGGAGCACCATCGACGGCCGGCTGGACGTCATCTCCACAAGTCCTGACGGGCCGCACAGTCCATCGGCGGCGCGCAACGCGGGCGCCGAGCGCGCTTCGAGCGACAAGCTGCTCTTCTGCGATGCAGACGACATCGTTCCCCCAAACTTGGCGGAGACGCTGATCGCGGCCCTCGACCGTCACCCCTTTGTCGTCGGTCCGCTCAATCCCTTCATCGACGACCCGGAGAAATCCGACATTCCGCAATTCCCGAACTTCCAGGTGTGGAACAACCTGTGCCCGACCGGGGCGGCGGCGAACATGGCCATCGATGCCGGCCTCTTCCGCTTCCTTGACGGGTTCGACACCCGGCTGCCCATCGCCGAGGACATCGACCTGTGCGTTCGCGCTCATCTGGCGGGCTGGGACGTCGCTCCGACCGACTGCACCGTTGCCTACCGTTCCCGCAAGACGTACTGGCAGCAGGTGCGACAGTCCATCGGATAGGCAGGTTACGACGCGCTCCTGCGTGCGGGGTACCGCGATCTCATCGTCGAGGCGGGCGGCCGCGGTGTCCGCCTTTCAGACCTGACGTCCGACTTGGTGAAGACGGTGGTCAACCCGAAGAGGTGGCCGACGAGCGTGCCGGACCTCAAGGTGTGGGCCCAACAGGTCGTCATCAAGGTCGAACGCATCCGTGTCGTTCTCGACTACTGGGCCAGGCACGGCGCACAGGGCTGACACGAGTCACGGACGGACGCACCCACCCGCGCGAGACGTCAGCTCTGTGTCCGAGCGCGATCGATGACCTCCATGAGGTGATCGCCGAAATGCTCGTGGTCGTACTCGGTTGCCCTTTCCCGAGCGGCCCGGGACGCAGCCTCTTGATCGTCCTCGGGGAGGTGGGCAATACGGACCGTCTCGGCCCGCAGCTCCTCGACCGTCCGCCACAGGCCGGCGTCCTGGAGTCCTTCCACGACCTCGCGAGGTCCTGCCGTCGCATAGACGACGGGCACGCATCCGGCTGACATGGCCTCCACCGTCGTGATCCCGAAGTGCTCCTGGGTCTTGGGATCGGCATCAGCGTCCTCGCCGTAGCCCTGCGCATGCCAGTACATCGTCGCCCTCGAATAGAGTTCCCGCAGCACCTGGAAGTCAACATTCGGGTGGAACTCGACGGGTGCCGAACCAGCCCTCCTACGAAGTCCGTCCACGACCTGCTGCTTGGCCGGTGGACACGCTCCGACGACGTGGAGTGTCCAACCCTCGCGATGGAGGTCCTCCATGCCAGCGAAGGCGTCGACGAGCACGTCGAATCGCTTGTTCGGCACCTTCGGAACAACGGGTTCGAAGCGCCCGACCGTGATGATGTCGCGTCCCTTCGCCACACCGTCAACCGCCATGGCCGGGCACGGAGGAGGAAGAACCATCGAGTCGACGTTCCAAAGCCGGCTGACATGTCCGGAGGTGAAGTGAGAGTTCGCCACCACCATCTGGTAGTTGTGGGGGAACGGTGTCCAGGTGACGAGGACCTTCCGCGCAACGGTCATGATACCCATGTACAGGCGGTGCAGGAAGGTCGTGCACTGGTAGTCCCGTCTGTGCGGGAAGTGGCAGACGTAGATGTTCGTTCGCGCCGTCCCCGGGGTCTCATTGCTGGAAGCACAGTTGATGAAGAGGTCAGCATGGAGTGGACGGAGCTGTAGTTTCCAGATCCAGTCCTCGATGAGGCGGCACAGTGCGACCGGTACCTGCCGCTCCATCCGGCTGAAATCCTTGATTCGGTGGATCCTCACCCCGGACAGGTCAAGGCCGTAATGTTTTTCCAGCCAGGTGTGTGTGACGTCGGCGTTCGCGAGAATGACGTCGTCGTGGCCGCGCTCCGCGAGTGCAGCCGCGGTCACAACGGCGTAGCGTTCCGCTCCACCGCCGGGCTGCAGATATGGAATGAAGACGATGGCTGGCCCACGCGAACCCGGACCCCGCTCCCCCGCGACACTGGCGTTGCGTCGGGGGTCCAGAACCGGCCTCCACGCGCAGACGCCAGCTCCGGGGTGGTGGTTCCTCAGGAACTCCCGGCCCTTGTCCAGTACGCGGCCGATCAGAGCAGGAAGAGGTCCCTGCGCGATCCGTGTGTCCTTCACCATGACTCAACCTCCGTCGTGCGAGCGTGATGCGAACGGCCCGTCACTGACCCGTGTGGGTTCGACAGCGCCGACAGTCACCTCAGCCTGCATTCCTTCCTTGACCGGACAACGTCTTCGCAATGATCGAGGCGGGCTCGTCCCCCGACGAATCAATCGGCATCGTCGGCTCGTCGCCCCACCTGGAAAGGTTGTACCGACTCCAGAAATCCTCGATCCAGGCCGGTGGGGCCGGATGGTGAACCCATGCCGGCAGACCTCGGCACGCCGCCTCGAGGGTTCCGGTGGAGAAGATGGAGACGACCGGCCGCCCCTCCTCGACCAAGGACTTGCCTGATGCCTCGATGATGACGCCAGCCCTCGCCATGATGCGATGCTGGACACGCGACATGACGTCCGCCTCGTTGGGGTGGGGGCGGTAGATCGCACCGGTCGAGGTGCAGAACTCCGTGTACATCCGTTGCTTGGCAGCTCGGCCTAGTTCAGCACCGTGCAGTTGTCCCAGCATCACGGGCGTCTCGTCAAGGATCTCCACCTTGGGCAGCCTCGAAGCCTTCCACAGCATCTGGGAGCCGGTCACCTCACTGGTGACGTCGGAGCGGCCCGCGCACTGGTATTCGGCGTCGGCCTCGGACCACGCGAACAGGTGGTCCCCCGGGCTCAGCGGAGGCGCCCAGGGCGTCAACAATCCGTGCTGGACGACACAGAACCTGGCATTGTGCCTCGTGGCCCAGGGCTTCACCTGGCGAGCCAGGTGGTTGAAGGTTCCCAGGGTGAGTACCTGTTCGATCGAGGGTGGCAGCCACCCACCTTCGTTCCACTCCATGACGCGTACTGCCCCGGTCGCGGCCTCGCGGGCCTCCGAATGCGCCGAGAGAACGGCCGTACGATCAGGGTCGAGGTGATCCAAGGGGTCGAAGGTCGCGTAGCGGCAACTCGCCGAGGCCTGGTCAAGCACGACCAAGGTCGTGGGACGTTCGACCGGCAGGTACAGCTTCGCCGGAGTGACGGACGGCTGATGTCGCACGAACCTCTTGGCAGCTGCCAGTCCGAACCGCACCCGGTTCCGGCTGTCGGACCACCGGCACCACGCGTCGAGATCGTCGGGGAAGACGAGTCCTGGACCTGTCATGACCACAACTCCTCAATGACAGCAGCACGCCGGTCCAAGGTGTGCTCGGCCAAAGTGCGGGCCTTCGCAGCCCGACGCATGGCACTCATGCGGGTCCGATCCGAGAGGACCTGTCGGGCGAGCTCAATCGTCTCCTCAGCACTGTGTTGAACGAGTACTTCGTTGCCCGGTTCGTAGAACTCACTGACGTCGTCACGATCGACGATCTGGACCCCACCGACACCACACGCCTCGAAGGTACGCATGGTGAAGCCATCCTGGTCACCGTGCACATTGAGCGTCGCGGCCGAGTCCCGCATGATGCCGTAGGCCTCGCCCAGGCCAACATCTCGTCTTGCCGGAATACCGGTGGACGTGATCCGCCACGTCCTCAGACGGTCGAGGGGGTGGTCAGACCATTCCCTACCATATGCCATCACGGGAATCCCAGCGCTGACGAGAGCAGCGAGGAGCTGTTGACGGGCAGGAAGATGAGACCCTACGAAAGTGATGTCACGTCGTGGCCAGCGGCCGGAAGGCACGGTCGACGTGTTAAATCCTATTGGAACGTAGTGGGCGTCGATTCCTTTCCCCTGCAATTCCACAGTATCATCACGGCTGTACGTCGCGACGGTGGAGACGGACGCCACCCTGCCGATGTCCAGTGCCATGCGACGCAATTCGTCGTACAGCCAGACGACCGAGCGTATTGTGCGCCGTCTCATCTCATCCCAATAGGCCTCGCCGAGAACATCACCTCGGACGGTGAGTACAAGGTCGGGACGGACAGAACGCACACGCTCGATCGCCCTGGCCGTCACGACCTCGGTTGACAGGTGCCCCTGAGTGCCGCAGATCTTGGCCGGCAACTCATACCTGAGCTTGTTCCACGCCTTCTTGACGGGCGGCGCCGCATCATACCGATGCACGACGACGTCGTAACCGGTCCTCTCGAACGCGTCACCAATGGCATCCCCGTAGCCATGGAAACTGGGGGTTACGACGAGGAGCCGCATCATTTCACCATCCTTAAGGAATCATCTCGGTTTCGCGTCCACCCAAGCGGACTCTTTGACGGCTGCACGACATCGAGCGAGTCGGTCATCACTGCGCGTCCTTCGCGATGGGAACCACAGCCATGCCTTGGCCAGTGTCCAAAGACAACTGCTCCTGCGCCTTGATGGGCGAACCGTATCGCTCGCACAGCGCAACCCCGATGACGATGAAGGCCGGGACAGTGAAGAACACCTCACCCAGTTTCCACGCACACACCAGGATGGCGATTGCTGCGCCCTCCACGACCCGTTGCTCGTCAGAGACTTTCGTTCGCTGGTCCATGAGGCCCCAGACCACGAGGACGAACAGACCCACGACAGCGACCAACAGCGGAATACCACCCTCAACCCGGAGGGCCGCATAGGAGTCGTGAAACCACATCCGGCGGTCGTCGAAGACCAACACCCATGCTGTGCCCAGACCCTCGCCGTACCAAGGAGCTGCATGCGCCTTGGCCACCGTCGCGACGTCGATGACACTACGGAACCAGTCCGTCCCGGCCCTGCCGGCGAAGACACCGGTCCGGGCAAGGTTCTCCTCGACATAGCGAATTACACTCCAGCCAAGGAACGCCAAAACCAGGCGCAAGGTTAAACCAAGACGGTCACGGATGAACACCCAGACGCACCCTGCCGCAAACGCCATCATGGAGGTCCGAGATCCCGTCGCAACAGCAGTCGCACTAAATACCAAGAATGCAATCGTGCGGGTCGTCGTCGTACGCAGGATGGCCAAGGCCATGATGCCGATCACCGCATAGACCATCCCGGCCACGTTCTTGTCGCCGAGGAAACCAAGCAGGAAGCCCTCATATCTAGCGCCTCGCAGCGATGTGAAGTTCGCCGGGGTGTTGATGAAGACCAGGGCGAATGCATAACCAGCGATGAGGGAACGCCACAGCAGCCGCCGCTGCGCCAGGCAGACCGAAAACAGAACCAGGAGAAACCACCGGAACGACCTTTGCAGCCATGGCTCACCCTCGTGGATCGAGACCGCGATGACCCATGCGAGCACCGTGGCCCACATGAGCAAATAGAAACCAAAACCTCGTACCTTGATGGTCGGACGCACGAAAGCGCAGACGAAGATCGCACCTGCGACGAGAATGACGTCAATGGGAACCGGCAGACCCACGTCCCACCTACCCAGGATGAGGCTGCACCCCAACAAGAAGTCAGGAATCCGCGTACTGCCGACACGATCGGCAAGACTACGGACCTTGGTGCCCATACCCCTACCCTGGCCCGCCACAGCGGCGGACCCGGTGTGCCCTTCAGCAACCAGCTCGATCATTTGGCTCGACGTGGAGTGGGCTCTGGGTCCGTGTCAACGGGTTCCGTTTTCTGGACTCGGACTAGCCTCTCCTTCGGCTGACGATCGTCCTTGACAACGGCAATTGATTCCTGGCTGTCCTGCTCCTCCGTGCCATAAGACGTGTAGTAGCCATGCTTTCCATAATCACCGTAGTACGACCCATACCCATAACCGGCCGCACCATAACCATACAGCACGTCGCCCATCTTCTTACGAGGAACACGAGTCAGCACCGAACCCAGGAGCGGAGCTCCGACCTGCTCCAGACGCTTGACCACCAAGGACACCTGATCGCGGTGAGTCTCCCCAACCACAGCCACATAAATCGTGCCGTCCGCTATCGTCCCGAGCAAGCCGGCATCCGTGACGGCCAGTAACGGCGGAGCGTCAATGACAACGAAATAGCCTTGCCTGCGCAACTCGGTCAGCAAATCCTTCATCCGCTGAGAGCCAAGCAGCTCGGACGGGTTCGGCGGGATACGCCCCGCGGCCAACATCTGGAGATGCTTGGTCTCGGTTCGCATCAGTGCGTCATCAAGGCTTACGTCACCGGCAAGTACCTGCGAGAGCCCGACGCCCGCTTCAGTGCCGAAAACCTTGTGCTGTACCGGACGGCGCATGTCGGCATCAATGAGGACAACCTTCTCGCCAGCTTGGGCCATTACCACCGCGAGGTGAGTCGAGATCGTCGACTTACCTTCTCCCGGACTCGCGGAGGTGATAACGACCGAACGAGGAGGGTTGTCAACATTAGCGAATCTGAGGTTCGTACGAAGCTGGCGGAACGCTTCACCAGTCACGCCGGAGAGATGGACAATCGACTTCTTACGCTGTTCCGCAAGCTTCTTGTCATCTGGTACGACGGCAAGGGTTCCCGAACCCGTAAGCTCTTCAACCGTCGCCTGGTCCCTGACCTTGACGTCGAACTGCTTCCGAACAACTGCGATGACCGCACCGATAAGGAATCCAATCACCAAACCAGCTGCAAGGAACAGTGCCAGCGACTTCCCACGGTCACCGGCTGGAAGGCCGGCGGACTCATAGCCGAGAACATGCACCGAGGTCATCTTGGCCAACTGGGCATCGCTCTTGTTGCCCGACCCGGCAGTCTGACCATAGGTCTCCATTCGCAGGGCCTCAGAAATGAGCGCCTCCAACCCCGCATTGGCAAGGGCTTGAGCGTTCTTGGCAGTGTCGCCAGTCGCTTTGATGTCGATAAAGGCAGTGTCACCTGGCGCGGATGCTGTCAGATGGCCACTCGCAGCCTCTGGGATACCTTGTTTCCTGAGGATCTCGGCTGTCTTTTGAGACATGGTTCGCGTCTCGACGAGCTTCGTGTAGGTCGTTGCGCGCTGCTGGGCGATCGTGTTGCCCGACATGGCTCCGCCGACGGAGGCAGAGTCACCAGCCACGACCATGCCTGTCGCTTTGGCCGTAAACACCTCTGGGCGGGTCAACTGATATGCCGCGCCGATCAATCCTCCTATCACGGTGCAGATGATCAACAGGGCAAGATTGCGCCGCAGAATGCGGACTACGTCAACGACTGTCACGGGGATTGGACTCCTCCAATTCTGGGGCTGCAGGCGCTGTGATGCCTCTCAACCGGCACGGACAGCTTACAGTCTGGCGTGACATCGAGCGAGTTGGAGGCAAGACCCCTCATCAAAAGGGCCCGGCGTGCTGAACAGCCTGCCCCACAGTCCCGTACAGCCAAGAACGGCGAGCTCCTCGCCGTCAGCACCGGGAACATGACAACCGTCATGTTCCCTCCATCAAGATCGAGGTTGTCCACACCAACGGCTGGTTCGAGTCTCCCGCACTTCCAGGATCCACTTCGTCACGGAATTGCTCGAGCCGATGACCGAAGGCACTCGCCAGATCGGAAACCCCTGGACCTGATCTCAGCTGGTCAACAGGCTACGCAGGTAAGCACCATATCCAGATTTCTCGAACTTCCCCGCCCTGGCGAGGAGA
>OGSK01000340.1_pt1 | contig 13868 bp, 11 predicted proteins | sample 1573861 | NCBI WGS metagenome assembly OGSK01 (sample SAMN03295834, study PRJEB24534) | human gut metagenome | isolation source: fecal sample 2 from infant 5 | host: Homo sapiens | place: USA: Pittsburgh, PA | collected 2014-07 | reverse complement strand
GCACCCACCCACCCCAAACACCAGCAGGCAGAAGCTAGATGGCGCGCAGCTGCGGACGCCCACCCGCCGGTCCGTCATCCTGCTCATCGACAGGGCCGGAGGCGGCGGTGGTGGTGTTGTCCGGAGTGGTGAGGGCGGCTTGGAGGGCGTCGGCGAACGCGACGGTGTGTTCGATCACGCGCAGGAACGTGGCGACTTGCTCGTCGGTGAGTTCGACGGCGAGCACAGCCGGGTCGTAGTGGGTCCACCACTGATCCAGTTCGGTCCACGTCACCACGAACGCCCGCACCGGGTACTGCACCGGCGCGCCCTCAGCCTCGTCCTTGGGCTTCTTGGCCGGGGCGGGCTCCGGCTTGCCACCGGATTGGATGCGGGCGAGGGCGTCGGCCGCGGCCTGATGCAACGCCTCATCACCAGCATCGGGGCTGGCGGTGTGGTTGCGGATGGTCTCGTAGATCGGATGGACCGGGCTGCCCGCGTCGATCTCCTCCAACCCCTGCCGTGCCGCTGCCCTCACGTGTTCGGGCAGCGTCTCATCGGTGGCGGCATGTTCGAGGAAGCCGATCTTGTCCAGCGTCTTGTACGAGGCACCGCCGGGAATCATTCCGGCGGCTTGTTCACTGGCGCGGCCGGTGGGTGTTGACGGTGCGGGAAAATTTCCCACACCGTCAGCTCCGGGCTGGTTGTCGCTGCGGAACTGGGTCGCGGCCTTGCGACGCGCAGCGTCCTCGGCCATGAGGGATTTCAGTTCGCGGTAGAGGGCGGCGGCTTCCAGCGCGGTGAGCGGCTTGTGTAGGACGTTGTCGTCTTGTTCGGCCAGCAGGTGGCCGAGCCGGTCGGAGATACCGGAGCGTACCCACACGTTGACGGTGCGCCAGCCGAGCTGCTTGATCGCCGCCAGCCGTCGTGCCCCGCAGATCAGCACCCCGTCGGGGCTGACCGTCAACGGCTGCAACAACCCATCGCGCTCAATCGACGCCGCCAGCGCATCGATGTCACCCAGATCGGCACGGTGACGTCGGCCCACATGCAGGGAGTCGACGGCGCGGTCCAGCTCGATGTGCCCCGGGGTACTCATGACCGCACCCGTTCCCGCCCCGGGACGGCACGGACGATGGCGGTGACCAGGGCGTCATCATCCAACAGGTCCGCCAGGGACTCCCCGAGCAACAGACGCAGCAGGATCCCGCGCCCAGCCATCGTGGTGGCGTAGGCAGGTTCGGGATGGCCCAGCAGAACCCTCAACAGACACGTCCAAGCCGGGGCGGGAAGGTCGAGCAGAGCGCGGGCGTGCTTGTCGCGCCGCAAGGCTTCGTAGGTGCCCCGCCGAGACCCGATCCGCGCCAAGGCGTTGGTGACGTGATCCACCCCCGCCCGAGCGGAGGCTTCCGGCCAGCCCAGCAGCACGAACAAACCGGTCGCATCCGCCACTGCTGCCTGCACACTCGAACCCACATCCACGTCGCCCTGCTGGTCGTGGTGGTGGGGGTCGGTGAGCTGGAACGCCGGGTGGTACTCGTACAGGGGTGTTTCGCGGTCGGAGAACCGTTCGGGGTCGTGGTGGGCAGAGATGTGGGCGCGGCGGGCCTGGTGGACCGAACACAGGAGCCCTTGGGCGCGTTCTTCATAGATGCAGGTGATCCGCACCGCATGCGTGACCACCGCCCACGGATCCGCGGCCTTCCTTGCCGCCGGCGTGCGCATCACATCAAACGCCGCCGACGCGGCCTCCCACACGTCCAGGCCGTGCTTGCGTGCCAAGGGTGCGAACCGCTCCGCCGCAAACTCCAACAGCTCTCTGGCTTGGGAGTTGTTGCGCCATCCGTGCTCGGCCAGCTGCTCCAGCAAAGCCCGCAGCCCTTCACTGGTTCGGAAGTCCGAGCTGTCGGGGTGGGGCGTCGACGACGTCCCGGTCTCAGTGGCGGTGCCGGTGGTTGGTGTTGTGGTGTGGGTCATGGTGGTGCCTCCTGACAAGCAGGTGCGCACCCCCACCCCAGATGTCGGCGGCAGTGGTGTCGTGGTGGTGCTGGCGAGAGTCGTCATTGCTGGTCACCACGCTCAGCTCATCCCCACCGCGGACCGCCCCGACACCGACTGGCCTCGCCCGTGGCCGAAGGCCGACAACGGCGCCAACCGCGCAGCCCGATCACCGACGCGCCGTGCACCCACCGTGATGCCGTGGCGGGTCTTCTGGCTCAGTGCGGCCTGGAAGTGGATGCCGCGGCCAGCGACTGTGGCGCCACGCCGGGCCATCAGATCGGTCGGACGCACCCACTCCACACCCCGCCCCACCTGCCGCCCCACAGGCCGGCTGGTGGTCCGAGCGGTGCGAGCCTTGACCGCCTCCGGCACCCCCTCCACGTCCCCACCCAACCCCGGGGAGCCCGCGTCTGGTCCGTCGACGTCGGGGGCGAGCTGCTCGTCGAGATCCTCTGGCGGAATCTCGGGTGGGACAAGATCGCCTCGCTCACTCACGGCGTCCTGGTCGAGGTTCTCGGCGTGCGTGCCGGGGGTGGTCAGGGCGAGTTCTTCGGGATCGGGTGGGCCGTAGTCGTCGTGGACCGGCGGCTCCACCGGGTGGTGCTCGTGTTCGTGGGTGCTCATGATTCCTCCTTCATCGATGGGTTGGTGTCAGGTTCAGAACTCCTCGTCGGTGTGGAGGTGAGCCAGCGGCCCACCGTGGACGGATGCACGCCCAGCTCGGCGGCAATCTGCTTGTTCGACCACCCCTCACTCCGCAACCCGGCAGCCCGCTCCCGCCGACCCACCCCAGCCGTCCCCGACGCGGAAACGTCAGGGCCGGTTGACCCTTCACAATCCGGCGGGGCGGATCGGTCGGCCTCGGGTGCTTCCTCGGCGTGCTCGGCAGCGGGATCTGGTGCAGGCGAAGTCACCGGTTCGTCGTCAGCGCCGATGGGATGGGCGCTGACGGTCCCCGGGAGTGCCGCCGGTGGCCGGCCTGACTCGATGCCCGGCCCTGGGCCGGGTGTGGGCCGGTCGTTCTGTTGGGTGACGGTCTGCCAGATCACCGGCTGTGAATCGGTGGTGTGGGTGAGGATGACGGTGAGGTGGGTGATCGCCAGCAACACCACGGGCGGAACCGCAGCAATCGCGGCCGCCAACACCGCAGGCACGTCGGCGTCGGCGGCCACGATGGCGTGCAGAGCGTTGGCGGTGACCGAGACGACGGCACCGCCGATCAACAGGGCCCAGGGATACCAGGCGGCCTTCTGGCCAGCCAGAGCGACGACGGCGACGGTGGCGACCACGATGATGCCGTCGACGATCAGCGGCCACGCCCACGCCTGACCTGCCCCGATGCCCGAACGGGCCGCGAGATCAGCCAGAGAGGTGAAGGACAGCCAGAATGCCCCGATCGCGATGAACACCGTCCCCGCGACCGCCGTCCGCACCGCCCACCGCCGCGCCCTCATGCCAGCCCCCACCCCGCGCCCACCGGCACCCGCACCGGCGATGCTGCCGCTGGTTCGGTGGGCCTGGGTGCGGTGGACGTGGTGGGGTGGGTGATGCGGTAGGCCGACCGCACGGTGGCGGCGATCTCCCGCGGACCCAACCCCGCCTCACCGGCAGCCGCGCCCAGCACATCCACCGCCGTGGCAGGTGCGATGTCGTTTTCCGCGGCCCGGCACGCCGCCCAGAACAACCCCCGATTCCGCTCGCCCTCACCCAAACCCGCCACCCACGCAGCCAGCCGCGCCACCACCACCCCAGGCTCGCTCTGAGCCATGCCGCGTTCAGCAGCGCGCGGTCGCAGGACGGGCCGGGGGTCGAGGAAGTCCCGCAGCGCCTCACTGTCGATCCCGGCCGCCGCGCTCCGCCGGACCGTCGCCAACCGATACGACCCAGCAGCGGTGTGTGAGGGTGGGATGACGATGTAGCCGCCATCCCCACGGAAATCCACACCGACCCGGGCCGCCTGCCACGACCGCTGCACCACATCCGGCGTGGCCGGGTAATAGCCATGCCGTCCACCCGAGGGGGAGACCACCGTGAACACCGGCATCCCCACCCGCCCCGCATCAAAGGCGCGGCGCATGCTCTCCCGGCCATCCACGTGCTCGCGGACATCAACATCCACGACCACGACACCGGAGACCGCCCCGGTCGGAAGCCCCAGGTTCGCCTCCGGCCACCGCGCCCACCATTGCTCGATCTGGGCGAGGTCCGTGGTGGCGTCGTGAAACCCGCGCGGCGTCAACGGGCGCTTTTGCCCGGGCACGCACGGAAACACCGGCACCCCCGCCGATGCAAGATCACTCGCCACCCGCCCCAGCGACCGATCCGAGCCAGGAGCGAGAAGACGGGCCAATTGGTAGAGGTTCAGGCTCATAGCGCCACCGCCTCACGCCCCGACACCACCCGCCCCGCCGACTCCGACACCGCCGGCGCCGCCGAGGCCTGCCGTGTCGCGGGTTCGCGAGCGGGGGTGTCGCGCTCCAGACCGGGCGGGGCGCCGTTGCCGACCTGCACCGTGTCGAGCTGCTCCAGAATCCCCAGCGCGGTCTTGCGGACCCGTTCCCCGGTGGTCTTGACCACCTCGACCGGGTCCTGGCCCTCCACCCGCGCCGCCCACGTCGACACGTACGGGACGGTGTAGCCGGAGGTGTCCATGCCATGCGCGGCACCCACCATCAACGCGACCGATTCGGCCTCCACCTCACCGATCCCACGATGCTGCCGTGCCTCACCCGCATCCGGGCCATGCAACAACACGTGGCCCAGCTCGTGAGCCAGGGTCTTCACCTGCGCCGCCGGATCCATGTCACTACGCACCGACACCACCCGACTGCCGTAATCGGTCAGCCCATTCGCCCCGAAAATCTCCGACGCATCCGCAACCAGCCGCAGCCCAAACCCGGCAGACTGGACCTGGGCGGCGAGGCCCTCCCACAACCCGGCAGGAGCCTGCCCCTCCAACAACCGCGGCGCCGGCGGCTCAGGAATCGGGTCACCCGTGGTCTGGGAAGCGTCCCAGACGTAGGCGGGGCGGACACCGACCATCTTCGTGCGCACCGTCTCACCCGCACGCGGCTTCTCACCCTTCCCAAGGCGTCGCCACGACTCAGCATCCTGCGGGGTCGCTGAGGCGAACCGTCCCGTCACCGGCGCCAAAATCTGATACCCCGGCTGCCCCTTCGACACCTGACGGCCCAACTGCTGCCACTGCCTATACCCGGCGACATGCGACGGCACCGGGTCCGGCACCAGACCCAACCCGTAGGCCTCCTGATGCTGGGTGAAGATCAGAATCGTGTTCGCGAACGACCGCGCCCGGAACCGGGCCGCGAACTCCAACGCCCGGCCCCAATCCTCACCCGACACAAGCTGCTCGACCGCACCAGTCAGCCGCTCATGCAGCGCATCAAGCTTCGCTTCCCGCGCCGCCCGAGCATCCTTGCCCGAGGTTGCCATGCCGGCCTCCTTCCGCGAACCTGCCCACCGGGCCGAAGAACCGACCCGGTGACCATCAGGTACGCCGGAACCACCAGCACTAGAAGACGGACAACAAGGAACCCCTACACTGACCGCCAGGATCCACAGTGAACCTGACGTGTCCCAACGACTTATCAGCTCTTGGGTTTCTATGGGGAGCGGCTACGGGGGTGGAGTCCCTTTCGGCTACAACGGTGTCCCGATCCCGGTCAGGCGCTCGTCATCTCACCGAGTCGGTCGCGGTACCGCTGGGGGGTGATGCCGACACATTGCCGGAATGCCTCTGAGGCTCGGCTACGGCTCTTCCAACCTACGGCTCGTCCGGCTGCCGCGACGCTAAGGTCCGTTTCGCGGAGAAGCCGGGCCATGACGTCGACTCTCAACATGGTCAGGTACGCCAGCGGCGTCTTGCCATATGCGTCGGTGAATACTCGTGAGAGGTGCTTCGGGGAGAGGTGGACGTGCTTAGCCAGGCTGGAGAGCGTCCAAGGAGCTTCGGGACTACTACGCAGCAGCTCAGCCACTTGATATGCCTCAGTCCTCAGCGCCATGGTTCTACGCTTCCTCGGCAGGCTAGGCAGAGTGGACGTACGCTGGGCTGGCCTTCTGGGAACGGCGCTGGTCCGTATGTGAGGGATGACAACGTCCAGAACTGCAAAGAGCAATGCTTGGATCCGACAGAACCGTTCGGGTGCAGGTCCGTCAACACTGAGTGCGACCAACTCGTCCAGCCAGGGTGTCAACAGTCCGATACGGTCCTCACCTATATGCAGAAGTTGCGCTGGTTCGGAGTACAGCTCATCAACGAAGTCTCGCGCCTGTAGCCGGTCCGCGAGAAATGCTGCGTGTTGCCAAAACACCTGATCGACCACATAGTCGTGGTCCAGGTAGATGGTCGTGACCGTCGCCGACTCCTCGGGTTCGGTTGCGCACAGTGTGTTCGCCCCGATCACCGCCATATCCCCCGCGTTTAGATGTTTCTCACCGAACTCGCTTAGCAACAGAAGGCTACCGGCTCGGGAAAACATGAGCCTCACGTAGTCGTAGCCGATGGGACCTGTCGGCCTGTGTAAAGCGCGAGTGTCGGCCAAGATCGGGTGTGGAGAATTACGTCCACGAGGTAGCAACCGTGCCTCCGTGGGCGTCGACGGCGGTAGCACTGGCCTCGGCATGGCTCTCGAAGCTCGCACTGCGAAAGTGGTTCTTCAGCCCGTCACTGAGTTGTCTGCCCAGTCGGATTCTTTGATTCGTTGGTGGCGGAGTTGGAGCGTGCCGCTCTTATCACGGCCCGTCCGGATGGAAGAGCGGTGGCGAGGGTCAGCACGACGATGAGTGCAGTGCCTGAGGAGATGAGCAGTCCTTGTAGCCTGACGACATCGGCGAGGGGACCGAAGATGATCACTCCCGCTGGTGTGGACAGCGTCATGGCGATACTGACGTAGCTGAAGACGCGTCCGAGCATTCCGGGGTCAACTGTCTGTTGGATCAGCGTCATGAACGGCGCGGAGAACGCAGGTACTGCGAGCCCGAAGAGGAAGGTGAAGAGGTAGTACAGCCAAAGGTTCGGGCTCAACCCGAGAGCGACGGTGAATGCTGCGACCGCGTAGGCGGATCCGAGGAGTAGCCCGATCCTGCTGCTCTTGGCGAAGAGCGTCGCGACCAAGATTCCTCCAAGCATGGTGCCGATGCTGAGGAGCATTTGCATGACTGCTAGCATCCACGGCTCGGTGCCGAAGCTCTCAGCGATCAGCAGTGGAGAGACAACCATCGCGGGTGCTTGGGAGAGCAGAAAGAAGAGGGCGAGGACGAGCAGAAGCCATCGGATCAATGGGTTGGAGCTGATGTAGTGCATTCCCTCCACGAGTTCACGGCGGTAGCTTTCCCGTTTGTCTCCGTTCGCCTGCACTGTGGGGACCCCGACGAAGAGTAGTAGCCCGATTCCAAGTACCGCGGTGAGCACATCGAGATAGAAGGCTGCGATGATATCGGCGCTGGCGTAGATCGCGGCCCCTGCGGCAGGCGCGAGAAGGGCCATCGCCGAATTGATCGTCTGGAAGATGCCGTTGATGCGCATGAGATGTTCCTGGGGGACGATCTGCGGGATCAGTGCTTGAACGGTCGGCGTTTGGACCCCGGCGCCGACCGATCGGATGGCGACTGCCGTGAGGATCAGCCATAGGTCGGTGAGTCCGATACTCATCAGGATGGCAAGGATCAAGGTTGTCGCTGCGATCAGTGAGTCGGCGGCGATGATGAGTTTCTTCCGGTCCAGCCGATCGGCCAGAACGCCTCCGAAGATCGACATCACGCCTTGAGGGCCAAATGCGGCGAGCATGAAGAGACCGAGAGCCATGCCTGAGCGAGTCTCTAGGGTGATGTGCCACATCACGGCGAACTGGACGATCATCGAACCGAACAGGGATACGGTCTGTCCGGTGACGAATAGGACGGTGTTCCTAGCCCAGCGATCGGGTGGAGCCGAGGGGGTGTCTTCGAGGTGGGCGGGCATGCAGGAGGTTCCTTTCAGTGATGAACGGCGTGAAGAGGGCAGAAGGGGATCGTCAGCGACCGTGGGCTTCAGTCCAGGCCCGCAGGTGAACGGCCGTGTACGTGTCGGCTGTCGCGACCATGTGCTGTGGGGTCCCTTCGAACACCACACGCCCCCCGTCAGTTCCGGCTCCGGGTCCGATGTCGATGATCCAGTCGGCTGCCGCGATGACCGCGAGGTTGTGTTCGATGGCAACGACGCTGCGCCCGGAATCGACGAGGTTGCCGAGCATGGTGATGAGCATCTGCGTGTCTGCGAGGTGCATGCCGCCGGATGGTTCGTCCAGGACGTAGACGTTGGCGTCGTCGCGCAGGGCCGAGGCGAGCTTTAGTCGCTGTCGTTCGCCTCCGGACAAGGTGCTCAGTGGTTGGCCGAGTGTCAGATAGGGCAGGCCAACGGTGAGAAGCTGGTCGAGGATCCCGGCGGATTTGCCGGTGCGGAAGATCTCGCGGGCTTCGCGGACTGTCAGGCTGAGCACCTCGTCGATGGCCAGGCCGTGGAGCCGGTGGGTCAGCACGTCTGGTCTGTAGCGGCGACCGTCGCATTCGGGGCAAGTGCTTTCAACGTCGGCCATGATTGCCAGGTCGGTGTAGACGACTCCGAGCCCGCGGCACGTGGCGCAGGCGCCGTCGGAGTTCGCGGAGAAGAGCGAGGCGCTGACGCCGTTGGCCTTTGCGAATGCGCTCCGGATGGAGTCGAGGAGGCCGGTATAGGTGGCGGGGATGGAGCGTCGCGAGCCCCTCAGCGGGCTCTGATCGATGAGCAAGACCCCGGGCTGGCCGTCGAGGCCTTGACGGATGAGAGTGGACTTGCCTGAGCCGGCAACGCCGGTCACGACGCTGAGCACACCCGTGGGGATGTCCACGGAGACGTGCTTGAGGTTGTGTGCTGTCACGTTGCGGATCTTCAGCGCTCCGGTGGGCTGCCGGGCTTCACGTTCCTCTGTGCTGCGATGGCCGAGAGCACGCGCGGTGACCGTGCCGCTGTCGAGCAACCCCGCCGGTGCGCCGGCGTACGTGATCGTTCCACCATCGCGTCCGGCGCCCGGCCCGAGTTCGATGATGTGGTCGGCGGCGGCGATGACTGCAGGCTTGTGTTCGACGACGAGAACGGTGTTGCCTTTGTCTCGAAGCTGGAACAACAAGGCGATCATGCGGTCGATGTCGTGGGGATGGAGTCCACTGGTGGGTTCGTCGAAGACGTAGGTGATGTCCGTCAGAGCCGAACCAAGGTGACGGACGATCTTGATCCGCTGAGCCTCTCCGCCGGAGAGGGTGGAGGTCTGACGGTCGAGGGAGAGATACCCGAGACCGACGAGAACAAGGGAATCGAGCATGCGGCGCAGCTGCACGATCAGCGGCGCGACGTCCGAGTCGTCAATGCGATCCAGCCAGGACCGCAGGTCACTCACCTGCAAGGCGGTGCACTGGGAGATGGTCGCTCCCTGCACTGTCGCCGTCCGTGCTGCCTCGTTCAATCGGGTGCCTCGGCACTTGGGGCACTCAGCGAAGGTCGCAACTCGAGCGATGAAGTCGCGGATGTGCTTCTGCTTCGTCTCACCGGCCTTGTCGAGGAAGACTCGGCGGACTTTCCGGACAAGACCCTCGTACGTCGTGTTGGTGTGTCCGAGACGGACTTTGACGGGTTCTGCGTGCATCAGCCATTCCCATTCCTCCGGGCTGTACTGGCGCAGCGGCTTGTCCGCGTCGAGGCGGTCCGATTCGCCGTAGGGACGCCAGTACCAGGTGCCGACGCCGAAGTTCGGCACGGTGATGGCTCCGTCGTTCAGAGATCGATTGCGGTCGACCAGGACGTCTTCGTTGATGGCGGACGCCGTACCGATGCCCTCACAGGCCGGACACATTCCATCAGGCACATTGAAGGAGAAGCACGCGGACGGCCCTACATATGGAGTGGAGATGCGGGAGAAGAGCAACCGCAGGAGTGCATAGACGTCGGTGGCCGTGCCTACCGTCGAGCGGGCGGTGGTGCCGATCGGGTCTTGGTTGACCACGACAGCCGCTGTGAGCCCCGACATCTCGTCGACATCGGGACGAGAGAGTGTCGGCATGAAGCCTTGGAGGAATGCGGAATAGGTCTCGTTGATCAGGCGCCTGCTCTCGGATGCGATCGTGCCGAAGGCGAGGCTGGACTTTCCTGACCCTGACAGGCCTGCGAAGACGGTCAGCTTGCGCTTGGGGATATCGACATCGACACCCCTGAGGTTGTGGCTGTGTGCTCCTCGGACGCGGATGACATCCGGCATTGACGAACCTGCCGTGATCGGGCTTGATGACTCTCTGACATGATGACTCATGTGCATCAATCGTATCTCTGAACGAGCTGTTGATACTTTGCGTCGATTCCTGCGGCCAGGCGGTGGTAAAGTCTCAATACGATGAGAAGCCTCCGACCCGCCGACCTGGCGCGAGAGCATGGCCTGTCCACCCAGGCGGTGCGCAACTACGAGCGCAACGGCTGCCTCCCACCCGCCGATCGGACGCCGACGGGCTACCGGATCTACACGGACGTGCACGCCGCAGCACTGCGCGCCTATGTCGCACTCGTTCGCGGGTTCGGGCACGCTAGCGCCAGGTCGATCATGCAGGCGGTCCATCAAGGCAGGACCGACGACGCTCTGGCAGTGATCGATGCCGGGCACGAGCAACTCATGCGCGACCGCGCAACTCTGAGTACTGTGCGCGAAGCTGTGGAGCACATCGCCGCTGAGTCCGACGAACTCTCCGTAGGTGCTTCACCCTCGGCTGGCTTCCGTTCCATTGGGGAACTGGCGCATGCATTGGATCTGAGCCCGGCAACCGTGCGAACTTGGGAGCGAGCTGGAATCCTCGACCCCCAGCGTGACCCCGCCACCGGATACCGGGTGTATGCGAACGACGATGTTCGCGATGCCCGCCTCGCCCACCTACTGCGTCGGGGCGGCTATTTGCTCGACCAGATCGCGGTAGTGATTGGGCAGATACGCTCGGCCGGCGGCACGGATGAACTTTCGAAGACCGTCGGAGACTGGCAAGCCAAACTGACCGCACAAGGCATAGCGATGCTCAAGGCTTCGGCAAAGCTCAGCGAGTACCTCGATATCGCCGCAGACGACGAGGGGTGTGGGCGGAGCATGACATCCAGCTGACCGCAACCCCCGAGGCAATCGCTGGGCCCAGGGAATGCGGTGTGGTCAGGAGAGGGACCAGTGTCCGACCTCGCGGTACGTGGAGTCCATGACAGCTTCGAGATGCGGCTTGTCGAACGAGTAGTGCTTGAGGTTGCCGGCCCAGTAGCGCAGTACGCGCCCAAGCTCTTCCGCTGGGTCGCCCGCGACGGTCTCAAGATCCACTTCGAGTCGGAAGGTCTGGATGTTCGTTGGTTCATCGTTCATAGCCTTCACCTTAACGTTGAATGAGCTATTGAAGCTTGCTTGGTGATCTAGCGTGCATCTATGGGTCCTGTCGGGCGCAAAGTTTAAAACCTATCCCGACCTCGGGCGACTTTGTGCGCTCAGAGCTCGACGGGGAGGCTGTCGACGAGATTGACGACCGGGCCCGTCCCGCCTTACCGGTGAGGAGTAGGCCGAGAACACGTGCTGAGGCACGCGAGTGAATGGTCACGGAGGGCAGTGAGAACACGCGCTGGATCATGGCAGGGGCGGGTTCACCAGTCCGTGGTGTTCTCACGTGCCCACTGGGCGAAGGTGCGCCCGAGGCGTCCGGTGATGCGCGGAACGGTGTCGAGCACCTGCCCGGATGCCTCGGGTGGGCTACTCCCGCGCGGTTGCGGTCCCCAACAGTGACCTCGACTGGGTCACTTTCGTCCTCGCTGCACTATGCGTCCCCTTCGCCTCCACGGGCCGCAGAGGCGATCACCCATGCCGCAGCTCGGGCAGCCAGTAGACCACTGCCGACAGCACCTGATCGAGAGGCCACGCGTCTTGCAGATCGAGGTCGGGAAGGCGCCGGCTCACCTGTGTGAGGAGCAGGTAAGGGGTGGTTTGGGTGACGGTGTCGATGCGGGTGATGTCGGCCGGGGACGGCTACAAGTACCTGCTGCGCACCGTGGCGGCGGGTGACGGTGACCGGTCGCTGTCCACTCCGCTGACCCGCTACTACGCCGAGGCCGGCACCCCACCCGGACGCTGGCTCGGCTCCGGCGTCACCGCTCTGGGTAATGGCGAACTCACACCTGGCGCCCAGGTCTCAGAGGCACAGCTCCAGTTGCTGGTGGGGATGGGACGGGACCCGATCACTGGTGATCCGTTGGGGCGGGCGTATCCGGTGTACAGCTCGGCTGCGGAGCGGGTCGCGGACCGCGTCGCGCAAGTGGACCCGTCGCTGAGCCCGGTGGAGCGGGAACGCTCCGTTGCGCAGATCGAGGCGGAGGAGGCTGCGCGGGGGTCGCGGCGTGCGGTGGCGGGGTTTGATTTCACGTTCAGTGTGCCGAAGTCGGCGTCGGTGTTGTGGGCGGTTGCAGACGCGGGGACGCAGGCGTTGATTGCGCAAGCCCATCATGAGGCGGTTGCGGCGGTGGTTGCGTTCATGGAGCGCGAGGTTGCAGCCACCCGCACCGGTGCAACTGCTGGGGATGGCGCGGTTGCACAGGTCGACGTCACGGGCCTGATCGCGACGGCGTTTGATCACTTCGATTCACGCGCTGGGGATCCGCACTTGCATACGCATGTGGTGATCAGCAACAAAGTCCGCACGGTGTTGGATGGGAAGTGGCGGAGTCTGGATGGGCGGCCGATGCATGCCGCGGTTGTCGCGCTGTCGGAGCTGCACGAGGCCGTGTTCGCCGACCACATGACCCGCACCTTCGGCGTGAGCTGGGAGCCGCGGGAGATGGGTCGGGACCGGAACCCGTCATGGGCGATCACTGACGTCCCCGAGGAACTGGTGGCGGAGTTCTCCACCCGGGCGCGGCAGGTCGAGGTGGAGAAGGACCGGCTGGTAGCTGAGTACGTGGCCACCCACGGACAGCAGCCATCGGATGCCACCGTGATCCGGTTGCGCGCCCAAGCCACGCTCGCGACCCGTCCAGAGAAGCAGGTCCGCTCGTTGACGGAGCTAACAGCCGAGTGGCGCACCCGCGCCAGCCAGCAGCTCGGCACGGATGCCACCGCGTGGGCGCGGACCGTCACTGCCGGGGAACGGCAGATGCTGTTGCGGGCTGATGATGTGCCGTTGGACCTGATCGAGCAGGTCGGGCGCTCGGTGGTCGAGGTGGTCGGTGAGAAGCGCTCGACGTGGCGGCGCTGGAACCTGATGGCCGAAGCCGCCCGCCACACGATGGGGTGGCGGTTCGCCACCGTTGAGGACCGCGAAGCCATCACCGCGATGGTTGCCGACGCCGCCGAACAGGCGTCCCTGCGCCTGACCCCACCCGAACTGACCACGAGCCCGGTGGAGTTCCGCCGCCCGGACGGAACCAGTGTCTTTCGCCCGAAGCACTCGACCGTGTTCTCCTCCGACACCCTCCTCGCCGCAGAGGACCGCCTCCTGCAACGGGCCCGTGCCACGACTGGCCCGAGTATCGACCTGGCCACCGTCGAAACGATCACGAGCAAGCCTGACGCCGAGGGGCGGGTGCTCGGTCCCGACCAGGCTGAAGCCTTGGCGTCGGTCGCGGTGTCGGGCCGGGTGGTGGATGTGTTGGTGGGGCCGGCGGGGGCTGGGAAGACGACCGCGATGAATGCGCTGCGCCGGGCGTGGGAGACCTCGCATGGTGCTGGGTCGGTGGTGGGGTTGGCCCCGTCGGCGGTGGCGGCGCAGGTGCTGGCCGACGATCTGGGGATCGCCACGGAGAATACGGCGAAGTGGTGGACCACCCACCAACACACCGGCGCGACCTTCCAGCC
>OGSK01000334.1_pt1 | contig 14310 bp, 19 predicted proteins | sample 1573861 | NCBI WGS metagenome assembly OGSK01 (sample SAMN03295834, study PRJEB24534) | human gut metagenome | isolation source: fecal sample 2 from infant 5 | host: Homo sapiens | place: USA: Pittsburgh, PA | collected 2014-07 | reverse complement strand
GAGAACCACCCGCCGATCACCCGGTTGACCAACGTCCCCGGTCAGTACAACTAGGAAGGAGACGTTCTGTGCAAGACGCCGCGCTCATTGTCGCGATCGTCATCGCCCTGCTTGGCCACCTGGTCACCGTCGCCCTGCGCTTGCGGGACCACCAGATCCACAGGCGAAGCAATGGCGAGTCCGTCGTCCTGCAGTACAAGAACCGCCAACTGGTGGGGACCAACCATGTGAGGTACGACGTCGTCGTGACCAACGGTGGTGACACCGTGATCCACGATGTGCGCGTCACCCCGCCGGTCCCGCACGTGAACACGGACAGCACAGGGTCGATCACCCCGGGCTACATGAAGTTCCCGTCGATCCCCGCCAAGGGCGCTGAGACCCTGCCCGCCATGCTTCCCAACAGCCCCGCAGCCGTGGCCGGGAGCTGGTCCCTGGAGTTCCGCGACCTCTGGAAGAACAGATGGAGCGGCACGGCAGGGGACGTACCTCACCGACTGGCCCACACGAAGAGCTCCTGACGACTCACGCCCCAGGAATGCCCGACGCGAGGACGCCAACCGCGCCCGTGCAGCCGATGACCACGCTGTAGCCACAGTCGCGGCATGCCCACGTGCGGTGTCCGCCCGACAGGGGCCCGGCACCGCACCCGCACGCGGTCCAGCCGATGAGCACTCGCCCGGACCCGCACCGACCGCACGGGGGAGGCAGAGGCTCGACCCACCCACGGGGCGTCTTGGTCAACCACGAAGAAGGCACCTGGCGATGATCGCAGGACGGACCGACAGACGAGCACTCGAGTGCGCACGCTGACAGCGCGGTGGCGTTGCGTCGATGCTGCCGCGGATTACTCCTCCGTCGCGATCCTTGCCCTCGAAAGACCCCTAGCTCCAGACCCAGCACCCAGAGAGAGCCCGTGTCGTCCCAGCAGATCCTCACGACTCAGCGTGGCCCAGGGCGGTGGCTGAGGAGGGAGAAGCCAGACCGGGAAGAAAGATCTCTCGCACGTTCAAGGCAGGGAGGTCATGGGGCTGTAGACCCCGACCCCGGCGGTAGGCGACCACCGGAGTCGAAGGCAAGGACGCGAAGCGTCCGCGGCAGCACATCACGCCTTGATGAGCTGCTGCACCCGCTGATGCGACATCCCCAGCAGAGCCGCCGCCTCACGCACCGTCAGATTCTCGCGAGCGATGTAGTCCCGGACGATCCCGGCACGCCTCTGGGCGGCCCTCCGGATCAGCGCCTCTCCTTCGCGCGCGAGCGTCTCGGCCTCCTCGAGGGCTTCGCGGACAGCGGGATCACCGACAGCCGTCACGGAGACCTCCACCTCCGACGCGCCGACCCCCGTCTCCTTGGCAACCAGTGCCTGTGCGGCCCTCTCCGCCTTCGACAGCTTCGACACCCGATCGCTGACCCCCATCTCCGGGATGGAGACCACCCAGGCGACCCCATCACGTGCCGCTGTCGCCTCGTACACCTTCGTCATCACGCCTCCATGGGTCGAATCGATGTCCCCACCCTATCAAAAAATGTCCAGCCACCCCTTGCCAAATCGTCTAGGGGGGCTAGACTAAAAGTATGAACAACGCAGAGAACACCACCAACCGGCCCCGCGGAGCCGAAGCCTTCCTCCTCGACAACGATGCACTCATCCGCGCCGCACGCCCCGTCTACGCCGAGATGGGCGGGAACCCCGACCACCTCACCTCGATCTATACGCAGATGCTCTTGGCTGTCGAGCGCGGCCTTCCAGCCATCGTTAACAGCGAGGGCGTCGGAGCGATCCTCTCCGAGGCCGACACCATCGGCGTCTACCTCGCCGCGCAGATGAGCATCGTCCGCATCGACATCCCCCTCGATGCCCTCAGTGACGCGGTGACCGACGAGGTTATCGACCTCGCCGACGGCATCCGCTCCTTCGGGCCACGCCTCGAAGCCAACTTTCATCGGTGGCACCGCGCCTACGACCACGACTACCGCCCCGCGGCTTGCCGGTAACCGTCAACCGGGCGGGGCCGCGAGCCCCGCCCCCTCGAAGGAGGTAACGCATGGCTGACCTGCTCGATCTACTCGACCTCATCGCCGACGAAGCACCCGCAACCCCCACGTCCTTCACCCTCGACGAGAGCTGGACTCCCGACCAGCTCCAAGCCGGGTATGAGAAGCGGTGTAAACGTGCGGAGCTCGAGCCTGAGGGCACGCTCGGCATCCGACTCACCTCCCACTGCTGGGCCCTGCCCTACACGCAAGCAGGCGCGACACGGGGGGCTCACCCCATACAGGTCGTCTCCGCCCACCTCGGGTGCCCCCACCGGCACGGAGAAGAGTGCCAGTGTGTAGGACGCGCCGACCCCATCGTCTACCGCGCGTACTGCGACTCCTGCCGCTACTGGACTCCAGTCAGCGTGGACGAGAACGGCGCCGCCGAAGCGATCCACGACCACTGCTGGCCCGGATGGCGCGAACTGCCCATCGGAACCGACGCCTCCCGTGATGAGCACTGGAGCCAGCCCGGCGCTCCCGTCATCACCGCGCGCAGCCGGTACGGTACCCGCCATGTCCCCGGCCGCAGCCCTTACGGCGGCTACGACCTCTCCGACCACGTCGCCCAGGGCGGGAGTGGTGAATAGCTCGTTCGTCCCACCCTCGACCTATCGTCAGAATCGGTACTGGACCGACCGTTCACTCCCGCTGAGAGGATCGTTCCCGTGGCGTCCACCGACCCCAGCGGACAGGCGGTGAGTCGCCCTCCCGTTGCCATCCGGCGTGCGCAGGTCGTCTTGGGTGTCGTGCTCGCAGGGGCGTTCGCATTCCTCGCGCTCACGCAAGCCATGGCGGGCCGCTCGATCAGCGCCGCCTTCATGGCGCTCGTGGCGGTGCAGTTCCTCGCCTTCGTGGAGTACCGCCGCGAAGTTGATCGCGGGGCTCCGCGCCGGGCCCTGGTGCTCTTCCTGACCTGTGGCGGTGAACGGTAAGTGGCGTTGTTCTATGGCCGCTCGGTGGCCCATCGGATGATTGCTGGAGTGCGACTCTCGCACCCTGGTCGTCACCCTCGGCTCAGCTGGTTGAATGGATGTCGGCAGCCCGAACCATGCCGCATCATGTAGGAAGAGAGCCTGACCCGGCTCACGGCTTCTTGGCCAGGACGTATGCTGCTTCCGTGGGGAACTCGAGCTCACCCGTGGCGCTGGTCGCCTGGGAGCACCTTTCAAGGAAGAGGTCCTTCACGGCCCTCCGGATGGCGGGAGATTGGGCTAGGTAGGTTGCGCCCACGACTGCGATGCCACCCTCGACGCCCGCCCAAAGATCATCCGGCCGGATGGACCACACCCAGCGCAGTTCCGTTGCAGCGGAGATTTCGCAACCAGCCGTCTCGGCAAGAGCTCCGAGCCCTCGGATGCTCCGTTCAAAGTCGAGGGATCGATCGAGGTTCTGACTCGGTATGGGGACGACGTCCGCAGCGCGGAAGATGCTTCCGATGAAGTCTCCCCACCCGCCGGCTGGGGGTGCTGGCCAGACCGTCATCGCGATCAGCCCACCGGAGCGCGTGACACGCGCAAGCTCGGCGACGGAGTCGGAGGGACGCCCGACGTGGTTAATGACGAAGTTCGCGGCGACGGCATCGAACGCGCCGTCGGTCATCGGGAGCTCAGGCAGGGCAGCCTGGATCACTCGGCCGCGCAACCGGTCGCGGGCGATGCCGATCATGCTTGCTTCCGCGTCGCACGCAGTGACGGTGCGGCCGCGTGTTTCCGCCCGCGCCGCCAGGGTCCCCGTGCCGCAGCCGGCGTCCAGGAGGGATCCCGGGCCGGTGTCGTCGAGCAGACGGTCGATCGGTCCCGCGCACAGCTTTCCGAAGGAACGGTCATAGGCAGCGGCGCGGGCTTCCCAGGTTTTCATGCCCCTATCCTCCACGCTCTCGGACGGCCGCCGATGAAGCTAGCTGGAAATTGGGATGGAAGTAGCCGATTCGCGGGGTGTTGCATTCGGGTACGCCCTGGCAGCCGCACCGCCTGCACCAGTCGTCCGGCTCCACGACCCGGCACGCCAGCACGGACCGGTCAGGCTCGAGCAGCTGGCCGGTGACCTCCAGACCGAGGCCGTCGAGGCGGGTGAAGGTAGTCAGGTCAGGGCGCGTGAAGGTAGCGTCAGGCACGTCGAGGTCTTCCGGACGGGTTGTGTGAGAACTCCCATCATCGGAAGACCTCGACCCTCACCCCGACACCGACGCGCCGCCCCAGGTCGCACCACAGCTACACCCTCATCTGTGAAGAGCCCCTTATATCGAGATGTCAAATCTGATAATGTCCTCCGACTACCTCAGTAATTTAGCCACTTGCTCATCCGTGAGCTCGGGCTAGGTTCGGGATTCACGTCTCGTGGACCGGCTGAAGTTATCGAAGAAGGCGTCGCGTGTGAGGCCCAACGTTGAGAGCTGATTCTCGACCGCGGATACGTCCTGGAAGGCGCTGCCGTTCGCGAGAGCCCGCGCAAATTTCTTGAGCGCTTTTTTTAACTCCTTCATCTTGGCCCGGTTGACAGACCGGCAACCGTGCGGCGGCGTTCCGCTTCGATCCACTAAATGGCTCGGATGTACCATTAGCGGAGTAACCTCTGCGTCGTTCCCATACTCGCCTTGACACCAGTTCACGGATCCAGCGAGCTGATTGATGTCCTTCTTCCAAATGGTGGCGGATTCTGAGCCGGTTTTCGCTTCGATTACTGCATACTGATGATTCCCGAGCGACCACATCACATCGCTGCCGATCTTGAAATCTCGCTCAGGTTGCTGTGCCAAGAAACCTAGGTGTCGCCCGAGCGTAGCGAGGGCGTCTTCGGCCTGGTCTGTTCGAAGGGGATCCCACGCGAGGTCCGTGATGAGCGCGTCGACGCCAACGATAAGCTCGGCGCCGGTAGTGTAGTTCGACGTTAAGAAAGAGTGCGCTTGCTGCGCTTGATTCGTCGCCTGCCCGAGGCGCTCGTAGTCAATGCCGGCAAGAGGAGTGAGAACTGCGGGATTGTTTCGCGAGGCCCGGTCAAGCGCATGTTGTGCCGCGACGCTATCAACATGTCCCAGATAGCTCGCGTGGACCTCCCCGAGCCATCCCGCGAGCCGCAGGTCACCGGCAGCGATCGACGAGTCCACGGCTCTGCTCGCATGTACAGCAGCGTCTTCGAATCGGCCGACCCGCGCCGAGTTGTACGCGGCCCTGAGCTCCCGAGACGCCTCTGACACAACACCCTGGTCGTACTTGACGCCGAGGAGCGCTTCGCGGGAAAGGGTGCGGAAGTCGGCGTCCCCGTCTATGACCTGCCGGACAACGTCCTCGATGTCCTCGGCTGATGCACCGTCGAGGCTTGAGGCAACGGTTCGCGAAAGCCTCATCTGTGCCCTAGTGGCGGGCGACAGTTTGCTTGCTGTATCAGCGCGCGCGACGAGCTGAGTCAAACGTGGGCCGATGAGGACAACGGCGCAGCGGTCATCCCTGCTTCGAACTCCACGACCGATCCCCTGCTCGAGCCGTTGCAGCTGGCGGGCGACCATCGCTTCACTATCGCGGAGGGCGACCGCCTCCCGGCGCTCCGACGCCGTGTAGGCGAAGGGCAAGCTATCGATGACGAGCAGCCGACACGCGTCGTCCGGCAGGTCAATACCGTCATACCGATTTACAATGACGACGAGGCCGACGTGACCGTCGCGGAGCTCCTTGACTACATCGCTAATCTCGTCGGGCTTACTTACCGTGTGAGCCGCCAAGGTATTCCACAGCCCCGCGATGCGCCAGCTGGGAACGAGTACGACGACGTTGTGATCTTTCGAGACAGAAGCGGCCAAATCACGAATCTCGTCCACGCTGATACTGGGGTTCAATTCCTGGGGTGCCAACACTAGGCGGTCACCGAGGTCAGCAGCGGTCTCTGGAACAATCGAGTTCGCGATACTATTGGGGTCCGCATCAAAGTGGGTCACGAGAAGACTGTCGTCAGCGAGGGTTGCCGTCATGTATATGCGTCGCTTCGCGTCCGCGAACGAAGGGAACTTTTCAATCGGCGGACACGGTGGCTTGATCTCAATCTCCTCTGCGGAGACTGTCACGTCGCAGATGGCGGTGAGGTCCGACATGATCGGCCATGCCCACTCAAACTCCTTGGAGCCGCGATGGGGGCGGAGCAGGCTGAGCACTTGCTCCTGTCGCTCGATCCAAACCCAGAAGGGTACGCGCAACACGGCGCTACGGTCACCCTCGCGGATGTCCATATAGGCGTTTAGTCCTTGCTCCTTCAGCTCGTCCTCAAACAGGTCGAGGAACGGCTCGAAAGCCTCGTGGCTAGCCGGAATAGTTAGCCTCGATGCGTCTTCGGCTAGAGCAATCGCCGCATGAGCATCGTCGATGACGACGGTGCCCACCGGGATCGACTGCCGGGTCGGGGAGCCGACGATTCCAAACCTGGTCTTGCCATTCACCAGCGTCTGCATCGTGGTGACGCAGATGGCGTCGCCGCTTGCGAACTTGTGATTCTCAGGATCGGTAACCGCCTGGAGCCCGAGCGCCTCCGCCTCCGCCGCCACCCGTTCCGCGAGATGCGAGTCCGGCGCAACGTAGAGCGCCGGCCCCAGGCCCTCGTGGAGTGATGACTGCAGCATCAGAAGGCCGACAATGGTCTTCCCGCCACCCGTGTTCGTCTTGATGACGAGGTCGGCTTCTGACCGGCGCGGATACCAGGCGTCGAGGACGGCACCCTGCACGGCTCGCAGGTACCCATATCCGGCGGCTTTGTTCGGAAGCGCATCGAAGAGCGATGTCGGCTCCGTGATGGCGCGGATTGCAGCGCCGGCCGTGAGCTTGCTGAAGTTGAACGCGGATCTCTTGGTCACGCCTGAGTGTATCGGAGGGATCCCATGCGTGAAGGGTGTTCGGCGAAGCGGCGAAGGGCTGCCTGTTCCGCGACATCAGGGTGCGCGCCGACGCAGTCGGGTATACTGCTGACTCACCGTCAGACTTCGACGAGTTGAGGTATCTCCTCGTCGTGCAGATCCACTTTCGTGGAGGGTTGGCCGAGCGGCCGAAGGCACCGCACTGATACTGCGGCGGAGGTGCAAATCTCTCAGGGGTTCGAATCCCCTACCCTGGGCTCACTGTCCCATTTGGGTACACCCAATTGCGACAGCGGCACTTTCTCCACGCCTCCCGTCGCAAAAGGTCAATGGTCGACTTCTGTGACACTCGTCCTGTAGCCTCTAAGGGGTTCCGCGACACATGAAGGAGGGGGCATGACCGAGCAGCGCGTGCGCTTCCGAGATCTGAAGCCCTACTCGACCGTCGACTCTCTCGACGAGCTCGCCGGCCCCGGAGATGGGACGGTAGCCCTCCCGCGAAGCATCTTCTGGTCCAAGCCCAGCAACACCTTCGACATCGGCAGCCCCCGAGAGCGTGCGCAGGCGTACTCGGCCCTCCTGGCCAACGGTCGCCCCCCTCAGTTGCGCGAGTTCGTGAATCGGCAGCTGCTCATCGAGGACTGGCCGAAGCTTCGACTCGACCAGCGCATCGTGGACCTGTGGACTGTCCGGCACCCCGAACTGGCCGGGGTTAAACGCGAATGGTGAGCGACCACCGCGACGCGATCCGTCGACGTGTCGCCAGCGTGATGCTCGAGGCCGTCGCCGACACGGACTTCGTGCTCACGGGAGCCAGTGCGCTCATCGAGCACGGACTGATCAACCGCCCCACAGACGACGTCGACCTGTTCTCCACCCGCAAGGATGAAGGGCGAGTGCCCGAGGCGGTAGCTCGGATGCAGGCGGCGCTCGAGGCGCGGGGGGCGACGGTCGAGACCACGGACGTCTTCCCGGGATTCTCGACGGGCACTGTTCACTGGGGGGATGTCGACGTCGAGTTCGACGTCGGGATCGATTGGCGCGCCTACGACGCGATCACGCTCGACATTGGCCGCGTCCTCGACGTCCGAGACTCCATCGGCTCCAAGACAGCGGCGCTCTACTCCCGCTACGAGCTCCGCGACTACATGGATGTCGCCGCGATCATCCTCGATGGACGGTGGACGCCCGAGCAGGTCATGCAGATGGGGGCGAACAACGACCCTGGATTCGACCGGGACCGACTGGCCAACGTCGTCTTGCGCGATGACCACATCCCCAGCTCCGAAGACTTCCGCGAGTACGGCATTGATCAGGGCGTCGAAGGGCGTATGCGTGATGCCCTGACGGCCCTGCGCTGCGCAGCCCTGGGCCAGGAAGTCGACCTCGAGGCCATCGAGGCCGCACGCGCCTCCAGAGGCGGACGGCTCGAGCCGCTGCGCGACCAACTCGCCAACACCCAGCAGGGAAAGGGTGCGCCCGTCAGGGTGCGACAACTCGAGCGTGGGCAAGGAGAAGAACCGGGGTATGGCAGGTAGACCAACCGGTCAGCGCGTCGCATACGTGCGCGTGTCGACCATCGAACAGAACCCGGCCCGGCAGCTCGAGGCCGTGGGGGAGTGCGACGCGATCTTCACCGAGAAGCAGTCAGGCAAGAACATCGGCGACCGCCCGCAACTCGCCGCGCTCATCCGCCACGTCCGCACCGGCGACCATGTCGTCGTCGCCTCCATGGACCGCCTCGCGCGATCGCTCGTCGACCTCAACACCCTGGTCCAGCAGATCACCGGCGACCCCGCCGACCACGCCGAGGACGCGCCCCGCAAGGGCGCAACCCTCGAGTTCGTCACCGAGCGCCTCGTCTTCCGCCCCGGCATCGACGACCCCTTCACCCAGTTCCAACTCAACCTCATGGGCTCCATGGCCCAGTTCGAACGGGCGCTCATCCGCCAGCGGCAGCGCGAGGGCATCGAGGCCGCCAAGAAGCGCGGCGTCTACACGGGCCGGCCCCGCGCCCTGGACTCCGCAACCATCAAAGCCGTCCGCACCGAGGCCCTCGAGGGCAAGCCCAAAGCCCAGATCGCACGTGATCACGGCATCAGCCGCGCCACGCTGTACCGCTACCTCGAGACGCCCACGCTGCCGATCTGAGCAAGCCGGGCACTCTGTCGTGGGCGCCCGACTGGGGCATCGGTCGTCCGACACCTCCGCCGACTCGTATTCATCCTCGAGTGCGTGACACAGAGAGGCGAGCAGGAAACCGAACGCGCGCGATACCCGGACGCCTCGATGTGACGTCGTGCTGGACTATGCAGTCCCGTGCCACCCCCTGCGGAAAGACGCGTGCTACGGTGTCAACCGTAACGGGACGACTCCCGTTGAACACTTCTGAAGGACTAGAGGAAGGGGTGGAAGTCGACTCGTCGACTCCCACCCCTTGCTCGTTCGGTCGAGATCAGGCCACGCCCGCCAAAGCAGCAGCCGCGATCACGAACCATCTGGTGAGCGTCGCGCAGGTCTTCGGATCCAACAGGATCCTGATCTGCGCGACGTTCTGCGTCTGGGGGCTCTTGATCGAGATCTCCAGAGACATCCGCTTCCCTCCTTCCTCGGGAGGCTTGAGCAGATCTGAGCCCTTTCCTGTGAGTGGCTAGTCTTAGCCAGCCGAGGCACCTCCTCGGCGGGTCTAACACTACATGTAGGGGCTGTCGGTCGATACACCACTAGATGTGCTGAGTTACATCCATGTTGTCCACATCCGGTGTGGGGGCGGTGTGGACGGATCTGGATACTGCCTGAATACTTCCCGAATCCCAGGCGAAGAGTGGTGACGAAGTATGTGGACAACGGGGCCGACCGTCCCCGGCGGAAGCCCTGCAAGGGGGCGGTTTCTGTCGCGCGCTCGGCGTGTCGCGCGACAGGTTCAAAGCCGCCTCCCTGAAGAGGATGTCCGTGCGTGTCGCCTAGATGCATCCCTCGGGGTCCTACGGAGAAGCCTCTTCGAAAAGCAATCGCGTCGCCTATCGCTTTGGCGATTCAACATCGCATCACCGTTCACCGACTGGCCCTCATGCGCGCTCAAGATCTCGGGTGGTTGCCGCATACGCCCGCTCGATGTATGCGTCGAGCTCGCTGAGCTCGACGCGCCACTGGCCGCGGCCGCCGACCTGGATCGCACGCAGCTCCCCAGAACGCACAAGCGCATAGGCCTGCGAGCGGGAGACTGACAACGTCTGCTGCACGTACTCCAGGGGCACGAAGCGCGGCCGCACTCGGGGCGGGGGAGACGGTTCGCTGGACGACATAGCGGCATTGTGCCCAGGCTTGGAAGGCCAGGGGTGGCGCTGTGGACAGGGAGGGCATGCGTGAGCGCTGTGATGGGTGCACCCGCCCTGGCTCTTCACGGACAGAAGAGGCGGTCGAACAGAGCTCCTCGAGGCCCGCGAGCGTCTTCTCGTAGTACTCGTCGGTCAGAACCGCTTGCCGCGGCGCCGGTTGGCGAATGGAGTCGCCCCGTACTCGTCAATGAAGGTGTCCAGGAGGTCGGTCTCGACCTCTTCCGGATCCCGGCCCGGCGTTGGGAGCCAGGCGACCAGGAGACTCGCATGGTCGGCCAGCTGCCAGACGACACGCCCCCCGGAATGCCCCACCGGCTCACCACCGCCGAAGCGTCGATACTCCTCGAGGCGCTTGCGCAGCCCGCGCCGTCCTGTCTTCCCCACGGATGCCTTCCCGATGTACAGGACGCAGGTGCCGGGGGTCCAGGCCTGCTCGAGCTCGGAGACATCAGCGATCGTTGGGTCCTTGCCCTTGAAGTGGCCGGCAACGCTGCGCTCCAGGAACACAGGTGCCGCGTCACCCTCGCGGACGACGACGTAGACACCGTCAGCGTTCGGGAGGATGCCAGGGGGAACCCTCGGTAGCTCAGCGAAGGGCACGAAGCCGCGGAACCCGGCCCGCTCAAGCCCCTCTCGTGTCCACTCCGAGATCATGAAGCCGTCATCTCGGCGTAGCGGTCGAACAGCAGCGCGGCACGTTCTTCGTTCGATCGCAGGGTCTTCTTGGCACCGAAGACACGGTCGACGTCGCGGTCGAGCACGTCGTGTGCTTTCACGAGTACGGGGTCCATCGCGAGTGGGCTGTAGTGCTGCGCGAGGGACCGCTCGGGATGCAGCGCTCGAGCTTCGATGACGCCCCGCCCAGCGTCGATGATCGCATCGTGCTGGGCGATGTCGAGGGTGGGCAGCGGGAAGTTGTTCCACGTAATCGTGCTGGAAAAGCTGATTCGTGACTCCAGGCGGCCGCCGACGGCCTTCATCCAGGTGATGAACATGGATGACGATGCGACAGCGAAGATCAGGCCGGACTCGTCGACAGCGCCGTAGACCTTGTTGGAGATGATCGTCCCGGGCTCGAGGTGAGCGACGGGAAGGTAACGGCGCGCTTCAGAGCTGACCTCGGGGATCGCAACGATGGGAACATCAGCGACGATCCCGAACTGCCGGAACAGGTGATGGTGGGGGTAGTCGCGGGTCGATGCAGCCTTAGGTGTACTGACCGGGGAGGTTGGTTGAAGGATTGTGATCCGGGCGTGTGACGTAGGGGAGGGCCTTGCTGGTTGAGTGGGACTTGCGAAGATATCCACTGCCAGAAAGGCCCTCTTGTGTCCCACGCTAACGCAGCTCTGACTCCACGCGCTCGTTTGCGGGTTGCTCAGCTCGTCGTTGACAACCACGTCCCGATTGCCGAGGTCGCTGCCCGGTTCCAGTGTTCGTGGCCGACCGTCAAACGCTGGGTGGATCGTTATCGCGCTGGCGAGTCGATGCAGGATCGTTCTTCTCGGCCCCATCACAGCCCGAACGCGACACCACTGCCAGTGGTGAAACGCTGTGTGAGTCTGCGTCTTCGGCTGCGGGAAGGACCTGTCCAGCTCGCTGCCCGACTCGGTATCGCCCCCTCAACGGCGGGCCGTATCCTCACAGCCTGTCAGCTGAACCGGCTTTCTCATGTCGATCGGGCCACTGGGGAACCAGTGCGTCGCCACGAGCACGACCACCCCGGGGCCATGCTCCACGTCGATGTGAAGAAGCTGGGCAACATTCCTGATGGTGGTGGGTGGCGGTTCGTGGGCCGCCAGCAGGGCGACCGCAACCGCGCAGCAACCCCCGGCAAACCGAAGAACAGACACCACAACCCGAAGATGGGCTACGCGTTCGTCCACTCTGTGATCGACGACCATAGCCGCGTCGCCTACGCCGAGGTCCACGACGACGAAACCGCCCTGACTGCCACCGGCGTGCTGGTCCGGGCGGTCAACTGGTTCGCTGATCGAGGCGTGCGGATCGAACGAGTCGTGTCCGACAATGGGTCGGCCTACACGTCACACCTGTGGGCCCAGGTTTGTGATCAGCTCTCCATCACGGTGAAGAAGACCCGCCCCTACAGGCCTCAAACGAATGGCAAGATCGAACGGTTCCATCGCACCCTGGCTGACGGCTGGGCCTACGCCCGCTGCTACACCAGCGAACAAGAACGCCGCGACGCCCTGGCCAGTTGGATCCACTACTACAATCACCACCGACCCCACTCAGCCTGCGAGAACCACCCGCCGATCACCCGGTTGACCAACGTCCCCGGTCAGTACAACTAGGGGTGGTGCAGGTGCCCGAGATCGTCACCGGGGCTGCCTGGTGGTCTGTGTACCAGCATCCGTTCATCGACGAGCCGCGCCACGGCGTTGTCGGCGAGGTCGCCGCATCGGCGGCGCTTCAGCAGATGCTAGAGCACACCGGCGAGCTGCCGGAGCCGAGCAAAGACGACATCGAGGCACGGTTGAACAGCACCGATCACGGCATCGACGCTGCCGAGCACGCCGACATCACCGAAGACGCGCTGGCCTTTGTCCCGCCCATGTTCTCCGACATGCTGCAGCGTGAATACGAGCAGGCGGCAGCAGGGATCACCCAGCCGAGCACCCGCGCTATTCGATCCGCGCTGAAATGCTTTACCACGCCGCGCTTGCGGGACACACTGCTTGCAGCACTGCTCGATGAGCCGCAGGCGGGCCTGCAATTCACAGAGCAGGTCATGCGTGCTGTCCCGACCAGCTGGCCAGGGATGCGCGCCCAGCTCACCGCCACTGTTGCAGTGCTCGCTCACGCCACAGGCCAGGCAGGTTTGGCTGGCGTGGCCGCACACCGGGCAACCGAGATCGGGCCAGACGAGAACTTCCCGTCGCTGGTCGCGAAGCTAACCGACATCGGCCAGGGCGAGCGGATGGTCGAACTCGTCCGCGAAGGCGCCGAGAAGACCCGCACGATACTGTTTGCCGAGTAACACCGCATACCCCGTTGCAGCGATGCAACGGGGTTTTTCTTTTGCTCATGCGCTACGGCCTGCAAAGACGTACACCTCGCGGGGCAGGGGAGAACCCCCTAGACAGCAGAGCTGTCTCCAACAGACGGATTGACCATCAATCCGAACAAGGAGGCACTTGATGCGCCACATCACCCGCACCGACCTCGAATTGCTCTACCAGCTCGCTGACGGCATCGACGGCGAGGACGCCGATCCGGGCGCCGCGCAACTACTGCGCGACCTAGAAGCAGCAGGGGAGCCACTAACTCCGGCAGCAGCAAAGCCGCTGCTCACACACCGAATTGCAAGCGAATCCACCCGTACCCATTAGGAGAGTCAATATGTCCAACCCCTTCAACAACGGCACCATCGTCGGCAACGCAGCTCGTGCACCGAAGCTGTTCGAGCACGCAAACGGTGGCGCGACGGTGAAACTCAGCGTCTATGTTCGCAACGCCTTCAAGAACGAGTCCACTGGCAAGGTTGAATCCGAGATCGTGGAACTGACCGGCTACGTCCAAGATGCCGGCACCCCGGCGTGTTTAGCTGCATTAATGCCGGCGACCGGATCGCGGTGAGCTAGTCGCTGAAAACCGACGTCTACACCGACAAGGACGGGAAGAAGCACTATCCGCTGGTCGCGCGCATCGACACTATGCAGTTGATCGACTCGAAGAAAGAGTCTGCGGCCCGCGCAGCCCGTCGAGGTAACGACGCCGCGACCGCAGCGCTCGCAGACGCTGGCGCCGACGAGGCACCGTTCTAACACCGAAACCCCGCGGGGAGACCTGCGGGGTTATTTTTTTTGACCACTACACGGTGCAATACACGCGCAGTTTTACTGCGCATCATCCGCACCGTTTCAGCGTGCAGTGCATTGCCGAGTTTCTTACTGTCGTGTGTGGGTCGCGGCCGTAGTGTCCGTGCCATTCCGTGCACTGCGCGTCGTACCCACTACCCGTGTTCTGATAATTCCTGACGCGTCGCGCCATGGACCAGATCTTCGTGTCCTTGGCCTACACGAAGCTGTCGGCTTGCCTGGTCGGCTCCGATGCTGGCGTCACCGCGGAGCACAA
>OGSK01000309.1_pt1 | contig 16121 bp, 18 predicted proteins | sample 1573861 | NCBI WGS metagenome assembly OGSK01 (sample SAMN03295834, study PRJEB24534) | human gut metagenome | isolation source: fecal sample 2 from infant 5 | host: Homo sapiens | place: USA: Pittsburgh, PA | collected 2014-07 | reverse complement strand
CCGGCGGGTGGGCGTCCGCAGCTGCGCGCCATCTAGCTTCTGCCTGCTGGTGTTGGGGGTGGGTGGGTGCACCTGCTGGGCATGGACACTTCCGATCGTTCGTCGCGTCGCCGGCTCGTGCTGATCGCTGCCGGCTCGGTCACGGCCCTTGTGTGTGGGGTCGGGATCTACGGCCTGGCCACCGGCCCCCACACCCCCACCAGCACCCCGGGCACGTCACCGACCATCACCACCAGCCCGTCACCCTCCGCAACCACCACCGCCACGGCGAGTCCTTCAGCATCCGGGGCGCCGGCGGTGCCACCGGTGGCGCGGAGCGCTGATCCGGAGCAGTTCGCTCGCAATGTCGCGACCACGCTGTTTGCGTGGGACACCACCACCGGGCTGCTGCCGCTGGACTACACCTCGGCGATCCTCGCCGTCGGTGACCCCAGCGGCGCCGAACAAGCCGGCCTCGCCACCGACGTCGCCGCCTACCTGCCCTCGCGGACCGCATGGCAGGACCTGCGTGAGTACGGCACCAGTCAGCATCTGACGATCGACCGCGCCTACATCCCCGACCAGTGGGGCGAAGCCGTTGCTCAGGCACCCGAGGGGCAGCTCGCACCCGGCACGGTCGCCTACACGATCGAGGGCACCCGGCACCGCACCGGGACCTGGAACGGCGAACCGGTCACCTCGGCCCACAAGGTGGAGTTCACGGTGTTCGTGGTCTGCGCGCCGACCTACGACACCTGCCATCTGCTGCGCCTGTCACAGCTCGACAACCCGCTGCGGTGACCTGGTCGTGAAGAAGCTCGCCGTGATCGCTGCCGTGCTCGTGCTGTTCAGCCCCGCCCTGCTCCTGCTGGGGGTTGGGATGATGTTCAGCCCCGGCGCCAACGCCTCCTGCACCACCAGCACCAGCGGCCCATCGGTGGTGGGGCCGGTGCCGGACTCGCTGGACGTGACGACCGCTGACGGGCAGACCTTCACGCTCAACACCACCCAGCTCACCCATGCCGCCACCATCATCCAGACCGGCTCCCAGATCGAAGGCGTCACGCGTGATGGGCTGCAGATCGCGCTCATGGCCGCCCTCACCGAGTCGAATCTGCGGATGCTGGCCAACACCAGCGTCTACCCCGACTCCGGGAACCACCCCAACGACGGGGACGCCTCCGACCACGACAGCCTCGGCCTGTTCCAGATGCGACCCCAAGCCGGGTGGGGCACCGTTGCTGACCTCATGGACCCCGTCTATCAGGCCCGCGCGTTCTTCGGCGGACCCACCGGCCCCAACCACCCCTCACCCCGCGGCCTGCTCGACATCCCGGGCTGGCAGACCCTGTCGAAAGGTGAAGCCGCGCAAGCCGTGGAAGTGTCGGCCTACCCCGACCGGTATGCGAACTACGAGCCCGTCGCCGAACAGATCCTGACCACCCTCACCATCCCCAGCACCACCAGTCCACCATTGCCGGAAACCGGGCGTGTGGTCTTCCCGCTGCCCGAGGGCACCTGGGTCGCCACCTCGCCGTTTGGGATGCGGGTCCATCCCATCACCGGGGAGAACAAGCTCCACACCGGCGCGGACTACTCCGCCCCCGACGGCACCCCCATCCTCGCCGCCGCCGACGGCATCGTCACCCACGCCTCGATGTCCGGCGGGTACGGCGGGCTGATCATCATCGAACACACCATCGGCGGGCAGACGATCGCCACCGCCTACGCCCACCTGTGGGAGACCGGCATCCACGTCAACGTCGGCGACCACGTCACCGCAGGACAACACATCGGCGATGTCGGGTCGGCCGGCTACTCCACCGGCGCGCACCTGCACTTCGAACTCCGCCAAGGCGGCAGCGACGGCGAGTTCACCGACCCCCAGCCCTGGCTCGACCAACACACTACCGGCAACCTTCCAGCCCCCACCACACCGGTCGAGCAGGAAGGCTGCAACCCGGCCGCAACCAAGCCCGCGCCGCCCCAAGGACCCGATGCCGGGGACCCGGACCGCAAGGTCGATGACCCCACCACCGACGGACAGATCACCGCCCGCATGCTGCACGTCTACACCCAAGCCCTCACCGCCTACCCCGACGCCTCCTGGGCCTGCTACTCACCCCGCCCCGGCAGCAAATCCGAACACCCCCTCGGCCGGGCCTGCGATGTCACTTTCGGCAACGCCATCGGCACCCGACCCACACCCCAGCAACTCGAATCCGGATGGGCGCTGACGAACTGGCTCAAAGACAACGCCGAAACCCTCGGCGTCGAGTACCTCATCTGGCAAGGCCAGATCTGGTCCCTCGCCCGCGACGCCGAAGGCTGGCGCCCCTACAACGGCGGCGGCATGCACGACCCCAACGACGTCACCGGCGGCCACTACGACCACGTCCACATCACCGTCAAGGAAGGCAGCTGATACCCGTGAACATCTACCCCGACTTCGGCGCCCTCGGCGACAACACCACCCTCCACAACGTGATCGGCGCCCTCTTGACGTTCGTCCTCGTCACCGCCGTCCTCACCATGCTCATCAGCGGCATCACCTGGGCCATCGCCACAGCGAACGGCAACCACACCACCGCCACCAATGCCCGCACCGGACTCCTCGTCGCCCTCGGCACGGCCACCCTCGCCGGCGCCGGGATCACCTGGCTCAACTGGCTCATCCACCTCGGTGACCAACTGTGATGTTGAAAGAGTCCTCAAGAGCACGTCCGCGACGTCAATCGCTTGGCGACTGGCCCACAGTGTATTCCACACGAACGCCATTCAGCGTTCGCACCTGCCCTGGCGGTAGCCCCTTTCGCGTCGCCCAACCACGTACATACGCGAACAACTCTTCCGTCGCTTGGATGGCCGCTCCGTAAATTTCCTGCCAGAGCGATTCGGGGATGACATCCACTCGCAGCGGCACTCCCATGTGAAAGCAGTTCGGATCTGCGGCTTGCGTCGTTACAAGCATGTGGTTGAGAGAGAAATGAACCCAGCCCGACGTCTTGTCATAGACGGGCAGTGCCCAAGCGTGAGTGTCGGCTGCCAGTTCTTTGAGTCGATAGTCGTTCAAAGGCTTGCCATCAGCATCCTTGATCTTGCGCAGCTCCTCGCCTCGCAAGAGCTTCAGGGTGAGGCCGTCAACATCCGGACCGCTGGCAATGTAATGCGCCCGGAACAACGTGTCGAGCTGAAGACGCAGCAAGGGGGCAGCCGCATGGATGTTGTACGTGTCTACCGCGTCAATAAGAGCATCGAGCACCCCGTAACTGCGCTGGATCATCGCCGTCACGATCAGGTCAGGCAGGTACAAATCGCCGTCAGCAGCCATGAGGGACTGCGCGGCGAGATCTAAGTGGTCGATACGTAGCTGGTCAAGGGCTCGCCGTGACGCCGCAAGCTCGGGATATCGATCCACTGAGCCACCCGCCAGCTGAGGTTTGGGCGCTCGGGGCAACCGAACCGGTGGCAGATCTGCTTCTGGATGACACTTCATGCAACCACTATGGCTTCCGAAGCGCCGCTCCAATAGTCACCGGCCGACGGGACCGGCCCACATGCCGTCTGGACCCGCCAGCACACCTGACAGGCAGACCCAACCAAGGGCCCTCCCGCCGCAGCGGGTGGGCCGTCTGCTTCGAAGGAGCTCGCCGTGCTTGATCTGATGACTTCTGTCCTGCCCACGCTGCCGATGATGCTGCCGATGGAGGTGGACATCACGCCGAACGATGATGGGCTGCCGGGGATCGCGCAGCTGCGCAACATCGTGGGGGCGGTGATGACGATCGGGCTGATCCTGTCGGTGCTGGCGCTGATCATCTCCGCGATCGTGTGGGGCTTCGGCGCGAACTCGTCCAACCCGCACCTGGCCGGCCGCGGCAAGGTCGGTGTCCTGGTCTCCTGCGGGGCAGCGATCATCTGCGGCGCTGCGGTCACGCTGATCAACTTCTTCTGGAACGTCGGCCAGTCCGTCTAACCCCTACCCAACCGTTCCAACCCGCGTGTGTGAGGAGTGATTGCGGTGGGTGTGTGCGATCTGCCCGTCATCTCAGGTGTCTGCGAAACCGCTGGCGAAGCAGCCGCCTCATTGGTCTCGGCCCCGTTCGACTGGCTCGCCCAAGCCATGGGCTCAGCCGCGGGCTGGTTGTTCGAGGCCGTGTGGAACGTCTTCGACGCCACCACCTTGGTTGACATCACCAGTACCGGATACCTGTCGGTCTACAACCTGCTGTTCGGCATCGCGGTGTTCGTGATGCTGCTGTTCTTCTGCCTCCAACTCATCAACGGCCTCATCAGACGTGACCCCACCGCCCTGACCCGAGCCGCCCTCGGCCTCGCCAAGAGCGTGTTGGGGTCGTTTGTGGTGATCACCCTGACCGGGCTGCTGTTGGAGGTGGTCGACCAGCTGTGTGTCGGGATCGTCCAAGCCGCCGGGGAGACCACCGAATCGATGGGCGAGAAGATCACGATCCTTGCCGGCGGACTGACCGCGATCAACATCGCCGCCCCCGGGGTGGGGGCGATCATCACGATCTTCCTCGCCGGGCTCGCGATCACCTCCGCGGCGATCGTGTGGCTCTCACTGCTGGTGCGCAAGGCGCTGCTGCTGGTCGCGATTGTGTTCGCACCCCTGGCCCTGTCGGGCTCGTCGTGGGACGCCACGAGGGGGTGGATCAGCAAGTGGGCGATGTTCGTGGTCGCGCTGATCTGTTCCAAGCTCGTGCTGGTCGTGATGTTCCTGGTCGCGATCACCCAGGTCGCCGCCCCGATCGATGGGGACTTGTCCTCGATCAGTGACCCGCTGGCCGGGGTGGTGCTGATGGCGATGGCCGCGTTCGCCCCGTACCTGACGTACCGGTTCATCAGCTTCGTCGGCTTCGACATGTACCACGCGATCGGCGCCGAACAAGACGCCAAGAACTCCCTCAACCGCCCCATCCCCCTCCCCGACCGTCAGCCAGGTAACCCCCAACAAGTCCTCGACGGCAACAACAGCAGCAGCAGCGGTGACAGCAACGGTGGTGGAAAGCAGCCGGCGAAACCGAGTACCCCGAACCCCTCAGCCTCCCAGGGCAGTGCCGAAGCCGGGGCTGGAACTGGTGGGACGGCCGGGGCTTCCGGGTCGGGTGCGGCCTCGGGTGGATCTGCTGCCGCTGCAGGTCCTGCTGCGGCAGCCGTGATCGGGGTGCAGGTGGCCAAGGACGCCGCCACCGCGGGCCCGAAAGCCGGCGACGAACTCGGTCAGCAGGCCGAGACCGCTGCCGACGCCGCCGACCACACCCCCAGCCCCAACGGAGGCGGAGGCAATGGTGGGAGTACTCCGCCGGCGCCTGCGCCCGGTGGAACGCCGCCACAGCAGGGCACTCCGTCGGCCAGTGCGGAGCCCACCCCGCCCAACGCCCGAAGCTCACAGCCACCGGGGTCGTCCTCGTCTGGGGCGAGTGAGCAGGTGGCGCCGTCTGCGCCGGTGCCGAACCCGCCCCCAGCCGACAATCCGCCACCGCCGTCGAGTGCTGGGAAGGAGCCGCAGTCATGAGCCGCCGCAACAAGAACAACAGCCACGACTTGGAGGCGACCGGTTCGGAGCTGGTGCCGGTGAAGTTCTCCCGGCTCACCCGGCGCGGCATCCTGCTTGGCCTGTCCGCGGCTCAGCTGGTCACCGTCGGGATCGCGATCGCCACCATCATCACCGCCCTCTACGCCGGCGGCGGGATGTGGCTGGCCTACACCGCCCCCATCTGGGCCACCGCCGTCCTCCTCACCTGGGTCCCTGTCGCTGGACGCCCGGTTATCGAGTGGGTGCCCGTGGCCGGCTGGTGGGTCTACCGCACCACCATCGGCCAACTCCTCTACCGGCGTCGCATCGTCACCCCACGCCCCGCCGGAACCCTCGCCCTGCCCGGCGACCAAGCCCGGCTGCGCGAGTACGAGGATCCGACCACGGGGGCGGGCATGATCCACGACCCCCACCAGAACACGCTCACGGTGGTGTGCGAGATCACCCACCCCGCGTTCGTGCTCCTCGACCCCGCCGAACAAGAACGACGCGTCACCGCCTGGGGCCGCGTCCTGGCCACCGTCTGCCGCTCCGGCAGGATCGCCACCTTGCAGATCCTGGAACGCACCCTGCCCGACTCCGGCACCGGACTCGCGGAATGGTGGACCACCCACGGCCAGCCCGAGGACACGAGCTGGGCTGCCACCACCTACGCCGAACTCATCGACCGCGCCGGCCCCGCCGGCGAACGCCACGCCACCACCCTCTCCCTGTCCCTCGACATGAGAAACTCGGCGAGGCAGATCCGCACCGCGGGCGGCGGTATCCGCGGCGCCGCCGCCGTCCTGCGCCAAGAGATGAACACCCTCACCGCCGCGCTCCGCTCGGCCGACCTCACCCCATCGGGATGGCTCACCCCCGGACAGATTGCGGTGATCCTGCGCTCGGCCTACGACCCCGCCATCGCCGCCACTTTGGAACGCCACGGCCAGATCGGCCACGACCTCGCCACCGCCGGCCCCGTCGCGGTCAACGAGACCTGGAGTCGTATCCGCACCGACTCCGCCCACCACGCCGTGCTGTGGATCAGCGAATGGCCGCGCTCCATGGTTTACCCAGGCTTCCTCTCACCCATCCTGCTCTCCAGCGGGATCCAACGGTCGTTCTCCCTCATCTGCACCCCCCATGCGCTCCGACCAGGCCGCCCGCGACATCCGCAAGAAGAAGGTCGAGCACATCTCCGACCAAGCCCAACGCGCCAAAATCGGGCAGATCGAAGACGCCTCCCAGACGGCTGAGTACCACGATGTCCTCCAGCAAGAAGCCGACCTCACCGCCGGCCACGGCATCCTGCGCTACACCGGCCTGATCACCGTCACCGCCACCACGATCGAGTGCCTCGACGCCCACGTCGCCGTCCTCGAACAAGCCGCCATCCAAGCCAACTGCGAAACCCGACTCCTCGCCGGACAACAAGCCCAAGCCTTCACCGCCGCAGCCCTACCCCTCTGCCGCCAGGTCTGACGACTAGGAAGGGGTCATTCGGGCACTGTGACGAGGCAAAAGGGATGGCCTGCGGGGTCAGCGTAGATGCGCCAGGCTTTCGGGCCTGGGTCCAAGACGTCAGTGAGTGGGTGGCCGCCTGCTGCTTCGACGGCGGCACATGCCTCCGAGAGGTCATCGACTAGCAGGTCAAGGTGAACCTGCAGCTCGCCTCTGTGGCCCGGCCACTGCGGGGGTTCGTAATCGGAGACGCGATGGAAAGAGAGGCGTCCGACAGGCTCCCAGTCCAGCGTCAACCACTGGTCATTACCGGTGGCCGGTGCAAGATCCAGGACTTTCTGCCAGAAGAGTGCTTCCGCTGTGGGGTCCTTGCACTCAAAGACGAGTTGCGTGAGGCGTCCGATTGCTGGCATCTCTCCATGCTAGGACGCATCACCTGACCAGCCGAACGGTTCTATCGGGGTGCAGGGTGCTCACCGCGTGCTGCCTGATCGATCGCGTGGGCAAAGCGGGAGTTCATCGGGTCGTGCAGGTCGAACCACTCGATTGCTGCGAGGTCGTCGACGTGCGCTCGATACAGCTCAGGCCACGCTTCGCCAAGAACTTCGGTGTTGGTCGGTGTCGCGTATCCCAGTGCATCGCTGGCGACGGGAACCAACCGATCGCCAAAGTGCGTCAACGTGTTCCAGAGACGGTGCCGCCCGTTGGTGATGGGCTCGAACCAGGGGTCGACGCACACTGCTTCGCCGGCAGAGAACCATGAGGTCACGATGTGCCGCTCAGTCTCCGTCAGTGGTTCCGGTACCGGAGCCGCCACCATGCCGTAGTACGTGTCGTCATCTTCATCGATAGTCCACCGCCCCGCGGCAAGCTCGTCTCCGACGAGGGCAACGGTAGAGGCAATCAGTCTCCAGCGCTGCTCGGAAGTGTCACTCCAACGAGGTTCACGGTGATCCTCCTGGTCCGGGTCTTCGAGCACCCATTCTCGGACATGCTGCGCTGCGCCTCTCCACCAGAACGCGGGCATCCACACAGGAACTGACAACTCCATGAGCACCTCGCATCCGTCGATTCGGCTGTCCTCCATTACAGCCATTAGAGGACACCATCGCACACCTCCCTCATAGGCGTACCGCCGTTACGTAGAGAGGACTGTTGGGATGGCGACGTTTGTTGATCCAGTTGCTGATGCTGCTGAGGCCTACGAGGGATTGCGCGGGTTGGCACACGCCACCCGGGCCTTTGAGGATCCGGCTGACACGTACCGAGTGTTGGGCGAAGTGTCGGGGTCGGTGCGGCTGTTGCGGCAGGTCCTGGACCAGCTCTCTCGTGCGCATGCTGATCACCGCGACATCGCGTTCACCGATGACCGCGCGCCGGCGGAGGCGGTGGCGTTGGCGGCGGCGGATGAGTTGCATCAGGCCGCCGACGGGCTGGATGAGGTCGCTGACCGGGTGATGCACGCGCACGAAGCGTCCGGTCGGATCGCCTGGCACACCCACACCAACCCCGAGCCCGAGCCTTCACGGCGGTGGGTGAATGTGGTGTTCCTCCAGGGCAGTGAGGCCGATGAGGTACTGGACCTGATCGATCTTGAGGGGGTGCAGGCGGGGATCGCGCATCTGGCGCAGTGGGACTTCGGCGACGAAACCACTGGCGCGGCGTTCATGAACGGTGAGGTGTACGACCAGCTGCCGGCCGGACAGTGGGATCGCACCTTCGAGGCCGACGGGTATGTGCTGACCTACAACCCGCAGATGGGATATGTCGGACTGGTCCGCGAACACCCCGACACCACACCCACACCCGACGAGGAGGAGGTCGTCGCTGCACGGGACGCGTTCAGCGGTGTCACCTCTGAGTCTCCGCGTCGTGCAGCTGACGGTACGGATTGGTTCGCGCCCAAAGCGGGTGGCGCAACGTCGTCTTCGGTGGGGCGGTCGCTGTGAGCAGCGAGAAGGAACGGCTGCACGCTGCGGTGTTGGTGTCCCCGGCTGCGGAGCGACGGAAAGCCCGTAAAGCTCGTCGCCAGGCTGCCGCCCGGTTGCAGGCTGAGCAGGCCAAGGTCGAGCGGGAAGCAGCGAAGGCGAAAGCGCTGGCGGAACGGGAGGAGCGCAAGTCGACGACGTTTCTGCCGGCGCCGGGCGAGGCGGGGCCAGCGGCGTTGCGGTCTCCGGGCCGGTTGCGGTTGCCTCGGCATCAGGACACCTCGGCCACGCTGGCCGGGGCGTATCCGTTCATGGCCGAAGGCGGTCTGGGGTCGGATGGGGTGTTCGTCGGGCAGGACCTGTATTCGGGTGGCAGTTTCGTCTACGACCCGTGGGTCCTCTACGCCCGCGGGATCATCACCGCCCCGAACCTAGTGCTCGCGGGGATCGTCGGATCGGGCAAGTCGTCGTTGGCGAAGTCGCTGTATACGCGGTCGTTGCCGTTCGGGCGCCGCGTCTACGTCCCCGGCGACCCCAAGGGCGAACACACCGCGGTGGCCGAAGCGGTGGGTGGGAAGGCGATCGTGCTCGGCCACGGCCTCCACAGCCGGTTGAACCCACTCGATGAGGGCCACCGCCCCGGCGGGCTCACCGACCAGGAGTGGGCGAGCACCGTCGCCTCCCGACGCCGGGACCTGATCGGCGCGCTGGCCGAGACGGTGTTGGCGCGGGGGCTGACGCCGTTGGAGCACACCGCTATCGACCTCGCCCTGACCGCGACGGTGGCGGAGAACGAGGTGCCGATCCTGCCCATGGTCGTCGACCACATCCTCGCCCCCAGCCACGACCCCGACGGGCGCCTGGCCGAGGACGGGCGCCTGGTCGGCCACGCTCTGCGACGCCTGGTCGCCGGTGACCTCGCCGGCCTGTTCGACGGCCCATCCACCGTGGCGTTCGACCCGGATCTGCCGATGATCAGCCTGGACCTGTCCCGGGTGACCGAGAACTCCACCCTCATCAGCGTGTTGATGACCTGCAGCTCGGCGTGGATGGAATCCGCGCTATTGGACCCGAACGGTGGGCAGCGGTGGGTGATCTATGACGAGGCCTGGCGGCTGATGTCCCACCCGGCGTTGTTGAAGCGGATGGATGCGCATTGGCGTCTGGCCCGGCATTACGGGATCGCGAACATGCTGATCTTCCACAAACTCTCCGACCTCGACAACGTCGGCGACGAAGGCTCCGCCATGCGCTCGCTGGCCAACAGTCTGTTGGCGAATGCGGAGACGCGGATCGTCTACCGCCAGGAATCCGATCAGCTCGGCCCCACCGCCACCGCACTCGGACTGACCGGCACCGAACAGGCCCTGCTACCGAACCTCGGCGTGGGTCAGGGGCTGTGGCGGATCAAGAACCGCTCGTTCGTGATCCAGCACCAGCTCCACCCCGGCGAGCTGGAGCTGGTCGACACCAGCAGCCGCCTCACCGCAGGAGTCAAGTAATGCCCAAGCTTCCCACCCTGAGACACCGCCGCAACGACCCGAGCGAGGCAGTGCCGGTGGTGTTGCGGCACGTGGTCATCACCGTCGACATCACCGGCACCCTGACCGTGACCGTCGACCAACAGCCGCATCTTCCGCCGGCCGGTGAGGTGTGGGGTCGGAGTGACTTCGCGGCCATCCTTGATGACCTCACCGAGCAGCGCCGTATTCCCGTGCGAGTGGATGTCTATGAGTCCGACGGCAGTCACTTCACCGACATCATCCACGCCCACCGACCACGCCGAAACCCCGAACCCGAGCCAGACATCCCAGCCACTGCCGATGAAGAAGCTGCCACGGACACTCCAGCACCCCCGACAGATGATCCGGGCCGGTTGGTGGGGTTCCTGCCAGGTGAGACGGTGCTCCTCGGCCAGATCGTTGAGGAAGTGGCGGCGGATGAGAACGGCACCATCACCCCACCCGACACAACCGTGACGCCGGTGGTGGTGGTCGGGCGGGCCTCCGGAACCGTCATCGTGCAGGAGACGCGATGAGTGCCTCGCAGCGGCAGAGTGGGTCGATGGGTGAGGAACTGACCAACGCCGCCCTCATCGGCCTCATCGCCTTGTTCCTCCTCACCCTCGTGCTCCGCGCGGCCGGGTCGGTCGCCGCGTTCCTCACCGGAGCACCCCAGCCCACAGCGAGCTGGGCCGCCGGTGCCGGGGTGTTGTTCAACCCCGGTAACCCCGCAGTCGCGTTGGGGGCGCCTGGTCTCAGCCCCGTCGCCTATTGGGTCACCACCATCGTCGCTCTGGGCGGGCTGGTCGCACTCGCGGGCTGGGGGTGGGTCGTGTTGCGGCGCCGTTCTCATGCTCAGGAGGTGGATCCGCATCGGTTGGCGGGCACGGCGACGCGGCACGAGGTCGCCCAGGTCGCCTCGGAGAAGGCGCTGCTGAAACGCGCGTCGACGTTGCGGCCGTCGCTGAATGATCCGACGCCGGGTGAGGTGGGGTATCGGCTCGGGACGTCGAAAGGGGTTGGGGTGTGGGCGAGTGTGGAGGACTCGATCCTGCTGATCGGCCCGCCCCGCTCCGGCAAAGGACTGCACGTCGTCATCCCCGCCATCCTCGACGCCCCCGGCCCCGTCGTCACCACCAGCACGCGCCCCGACAACCTCACCGCCACCCTGCGCGCCCGGCAACGTCGTGGCCCGGTGGCGGTGTTCGATCCCCAGCACTTGGCCGAAGGGCTCCCGGCGGGGATGCGCTGGTCACCCGTCCGCGGCTGTGAGGATCCGCTGACGGCGATGATCCGCGCCACGGGACTGGCTTCTGCCACCGGCTTGTCAGCCGGCGGAGTCGAATCGGGTGGGTTCTGGGAGAGCAAGACCCGCACCGCCCTCCAAGCCCTCCTCCACGCCGCGGCGTTGGACTCTCGAAAGCCGGCGGACTTGTTCCGGTGGACCCTCGACCCCGCCGCCGCAGCCGAAGCCGTCGCGATCCTCACCAACCACCCCGATGCTGCCGCCGGGTGGGCCGACTCGCTGGGGGCGATGATCGACGCCGACCCCAAAACCCGCGACTCCATCTGGCAAGGCGTCGCCCTCGCCCTCGGCGCCCTCGCCGACCCCCGCGTCCTCGACGCAGTCACACCCCGCGACAACGAGACCCCATTCGACCCCGAGACCTTCCTGCGCGAGTCCGGGACCCTCTACCTGCTCGCCACAGGTGCAGGAGCTGGGGCGTCCGCGGCGTTGGTGGCGGCGTTCATTGAAGACCTCATCGAAACCGCCCGGCGTCTCGCCGCCCGCTCACCCGGCGCCCGTCTCGACCCACCCCTGCTGCTCGCCCTAGATGAGATCGGGAACCTCGCGCCGCTGCCGTCCCTGCCGACGTTGATGGCCGAAGGTGGCGGCACCGGCATCACCACCCTGCCCGTCCTCCAATCACTTGCCCAGGCACGCGACAAGTGGTCCGATCACCAAGCCGGAGCGATCTGGGACGCCGCCATCGTCAAACTCATCCTCGGTGGCGCCTCCAACAGTCGCGACCTTCAAGACCTCACCACCCTCATCGGGGAACGCGACGAATACACCGACTCGATCACGCTCGGTGACCACGGCACCAGGTCGAATCAGCGCTCCGTGCGGCGGGTGCCGATCCTGCCACCGAACCGCATCCGCACCCTCCGCTTCGGCACCGGCGTCACCCTGCTCCGCTCCGCGCCGCCGATCATCACCGACCTGACCGCCTGGCCCACCCGCCCCGACGCCACCACCCTCAAACACGACCGCCGCGAACTGGAACAGCTCCTGCAGACCCCCCGTGCGTGACCGGGGTCGCGGGGTGCACCTGACCGGTACCAGCAACCCACACCACGAGCGGGCTGCAGTCCACGAGTTGAGAGGTACCGCGTCATGGCCATCCGCACCCAGGAATCCCTGTCCGGGTTCATCGCATCCGACCCGCAGCTGACCTACACCGAACGCGGCGATGCCCGCTTCTACGCCCGCTTCGGCCAGGAGAATTTCCAGCGTGAAGAAGACGGCACCTTCACCAAACTGGAGCCCTCCTTCGGCAACCTCGTCCTCTACCGAGCCACCGCCGAACGCGCCTTCGAACGCTTCACCAAAGGCGACCAGTTCGTCGCCGAAGGCTACGCCCACGACTACACCTACGAACGCGACGGACAACGCATCGCGGGCGAGGAGTTCGTCGCCAAGAAGATCGGCCACGACACCGCCCGCACCCGCTACGACGTCGACCGCACACCCCGCCACGCCATGAACCGCGACGCCGCGGGGCAGGCCTTTGAACCACCCCAGCACCACCAGGCGACGCCTGCTGCCGACAGCCTCAGCATGTGACCCGGGCGGACCGATCATGAGCACTCACAGCCCCGAGCCCGACGTCCAGTACGAGGACCCCGGCATCCTCGACGACCACCCCCACGCCCCCGATACCAGCGCGCTGCCCGAACCACCGCACCCGATCAACTGGAACCTGCTCTCAGCGCAAGATCTGGAAGCCGAGTTGCTGGAGCTGAACCGGTGGGTCGACTGGCTCCGCCACACCTACGGCCTACCCGCCGCGGTCATCCCGCCCTACTGGCACCGCCACCCCGAACTTCTGTGGGAGCTGTCCGCCCTGCACCTGCACTGGCTATGCGCCTACGACCCCGAACAAAACGGCTCCGCACCCCTGGGATGGCACCGCGACTTCGCCGACGCCCGCCACCGCCTCCGTGACTGGGTCACCGCCTCCGGTACCCGCCTGGACCGCGACCGACCCACCCGACAGACCACCTGGCCCGGCGAAGAACCCCAACCCACCCACGACGAGTCCGTCATCACCGACCGAGACGCCGACTTCGTCCAATACGTCATCGACCAGGTCAACGAACGACAGGCTGCCGAAGACGCCTTCTACGCCAGCCTGGATGACCGGATCGACCCGGCGACCGACGAGGTTCGCGACGATGTTCTGGGTCCTGAGGGTGGTTGAGGATGGTGCGCCGGTATCACCGCACCACGGCACGAGTCGAGGCGGATCGGCCCCTGCGCGTGCGGTATGAGCCGCGCGAGGAGATCGATGTCGCGAAGGTTGCCGAGGTGTTGATCCGGATCGCGCTGCGCACCGCCGGCGACCAGCCCGTCGGACAGTCCGGCGCCCATCTTCGTCGCCTGCTCGCAGCCGAACGCTAAACTGGGTCCACATCAAGTTTCGGCGCTGTTGGCACCTACTCTTGCTAAGCCCCGTTCGAGGGGTGTTCTTTTCGACTCTGACGTGACCGCCTCCGGCGCCCCACCCGCCCCCAGACATGTGGGGGCCTGTGAAAGGCGGTCACCATGACACTCGATCAACTCTCCGGCCTCGACATCTCAGGCCTTCGACGCCTCGCCTGCACCACACCACGCCCAGACACCACTGCGTCCGGGAGTGAAGGGAAGGTGGCGGCGATCAGCTACCTGCGGGTCTCCACCAAGGACCAAGCCACCCGCAACGGGCTGGAAGAGGGCCTGTCGATCCCGGCCCAGCGCGAAGCCGCGCAGCGCAAGGCCGAACAGCTCGGTGCGGTCATCATCAAGGAGTTCATCGAGCCCGGCGAGTCAGCCAAGACCGCCCAACGACGCGCGCTCCAAGAGATGCTCGACTACGCCACCACGCACCCGGTGCGGTACTGCATCATCAACAAGGTCGACCGCCTCGCCCGCAACCGGCTCGATGACGCCAAGATCCACGCCGCGCTGCGGGATGCGAACATCAGCCTGGTCTCAGTCACCGAGAACATCGACGAGACCCCCTCAGGGATGCTCATGCACGGCATCCTGGCCTCCATGGCCGAGTTCTACTCGCTGAACCTGGCCCAAGAAGTCCTCAAAGGCATGACCCAGAAAGCCGCGATCGGCGGCACCCCCACCAAAGCGCCTCTGGGCTACCTCAACGTCCGCACCACCGACGCCCAAGGACGCGAGTCCCGCGAGATCGAGATCGACCCCGAACGCGCCGACCTCATCCGCTTCGCCTTCACCGCCTACGCCACCGGAGACTGGTCCCTGTCCCGCCTGGCCAAAGAACTCACAGCCCGCGGCCTGACCACCCGACCCACCCCCTCGCAGCCCGCCAAACCAGTCACCACCACCGGGCTGCACAAGATCCTCACCAACCCCTACTACCAGGGCACCGTCACCTTCCGCGGCGTCACCTACGACGGCACCCACCAGCCCCTCGTCGACGCGGAGACGTGGCTGCGCGTCCAGACCAACCTGGACGCCAACAACGCCCGTGGCGAACGGCCACAGAAGTACGACCACTACCTCAAAGGCACCCTGTACTGCGCCTGCGGAGCCAAGCTCATGATCGAACGCCCCCGCGACAAGACCGGGGACCGCTACGAGTACTTCACCTGCTCCGGACGACGCCGCAAGACCACCCAATGCACCCGATCCGCGATCCTCGCCGAACGCGCCGAAGCCGAGATCGAACGCACCTACCAGCGCAACTCCCTGACCCAGACCCAGGCCGAGCACGTCCGGAAGGTCCTCAACGACGTATTCGACCAGCTCGAAGGATCCAGCGAGGACGAACGCAAGCTCCTGACCGCCCAGCGCAACAAGCTCGAAGCCGAACGCCTCAAACTCGTCCAAGCTCACTACGCCGACGCGATCCCCCTCGACCTCCTCAAAAGCGAACAAGACCGCATCCGCGCCAGCCTCGACCAGATCACCACCCGGCTCGACAACCTCACCGACACCTACACCGAGGCCCGAACAGGCTTGGACCAGCTCACCGAACTCCTCGTCGACCTCGACGACCTCTACAACAAGTGCGACCCAGCCGAACGACGCATCCTCAACCGCGCCCTGTTCACCCGCATCACCATCGACGACGAAGAGAACGCCACCTACACACCCGACAAGACCACCGCCAGCATCCTCGCCCACACCAGCATCGACGCCCCGGCCCACGTCACCGCAGAAACAAAACTGCCCCGCCATCAGGCGGGGCAAGTTTCGATTTTCTCATCTTACGTGGAGCATAGGGGATTCGAACCCCTGACCTCTTCCATGCCATGGAAGCGCGCTACCAACTGCGCCAATGCCCCGCGGGCGACCTCGTCAGGCCTTCGACACGATCCTCCGCTGCGGCGTCCACCACGCCGGAACATCGTGTCTGGTGGAGCATAGGGGATTCGAACCCCTGACCTCTTCCATGCCATGGAAGCGCGCTA
>OGSK01000299.1_pt1 | contig 16882 bp, 13 predicted proteins | sample 1573861 | NCBI WGS metagenome assembly OGSK01 (sample SAMN03295834, study PRJEB24534) | human gut metagenome | isolation source: fecal sample 2 from infant 5 | host: Homo sapiens | place: USA: Pittsburgh, PA | collected 2014-07 | reverse complement strand
GTCGGTGATCACCGACCGGCCGCCGTCAACGTCAATGCTGTCTGGGCATGAAAAATCCCAGATCCGAAATCGGATCTGGGATGATCTACGCTCCCCCGACTGGACTCGAACCAGTAACCCTCTGATTAACAGTCAGATGCTCTGCCAATTGAGCTACAGGGGATCAGCGCCCCGGGCGCGAGATGAAACATTAGCAGCGCTCTTCGGCAGATGACAAATCGTTGGCATTTGTCGAGTTCTGGGCAACGGCGCGACCTCGTCAGTTCCACTCCTTCTTGAGAGCGTCAGTGGCCTCCAACACCTTCTGACGGGTCTCGGGGTCATCGAGGTCGGCGGACTCCCGAGCCATCGCGGTCCAGGTGATGGCTCCTTCCGGGACGGCCAGGTGGCCGGCCGGAACACGCCCGGCGATGAGGACGTCTCCGCCACGCACCGGAACGGTTCGGGTCGCGGCGATGGACTCGGTGACCCGCGCTCGAAACACCTCAGGGATCTTGCCGGGCTTCTCCAACACCGCCGAGGCACCAGATCCGTCCAGGAAGTCCCAGGTCAGCGTCGCGGTGTCGCCATTCCAGCCACCATGGACGATCTCGTGCCAGGCGACCGCGGAGTCCGTCTCGTCGGTCAGGATGACGAGCCCCTCCGTCACCGCGATGACGGTCGCCCTCTCTCCTCTCCCGCAGGCGAGCACCTTGACGTCGTCGAACCCGAGTACGGCTCGCACTCGGGTCATCTCCTCGGAACTGGGCCCTTTCGTCCACCACATGGCGTCCATCCTGTCACGCCGCCCCAGCCTGCTGCAGATGACGTCGCAGCCGATCCAGTGCCCTCTGCTCGATCCGCCGGACGCTGGAGGCGGACATCCCCATCTCCTCGCCCACCGCCTCGAAACTCATGGGTTCTCCCTCGAATCCATGACGCAATGCCACGACTTGCCGTTCCTGCCCCGCCAGCACGGCAAGCAGGTGGAGTTCCGGACGGACTGGTCGTCCTCGTGGGGCCGCCACGTGTTCGAGGACGTCGCTGTCGACCTCCCAACACTCGGCGCGCCGCTGCTCAACCCACATGACGTCCTTGCCCATGCACTCGGCAATCGCCTCGCTGGTCGGCACCTGCCGGGACCGCGTCGTCAACTCCTCCTCGACTCGGGCGACCTCGGCTGACTCCCTCATCGCGGCCCGGGACCTGGCGCCACGCAGGCGGACAACCTCCTCGCCGACACGACGACGGATCCAGGTCCAGGCGACCGTCGAGAATCGAGCCCCTCGGCGCTCGTCGTACCTCTCGACCGCCTCTCCCAGCCCCACGCAGCCGGCCTGGATGAGATCCTCGACGCTGCATCGATAGGTCGCAGCAGCTTGACGAGCCTGGGTGAGCACCATCGCGAGCATCTGTCGCCAGAGCTCCTGCCTGGCTACTGCTCCGTCGTCGGAAATCGCGTTCAACTCGGAGACGGTGACCGGTGTCGTGGCCAGGAACCGTCCGGACAAGATGGCATCAGCAATCGCCCCGGCATCGAGTCTGCGAAAGAGCTCGCGCTCATCGGCAAGGTCCAGGGCGACGACATCGTCGATGAAATCCGTGTATCTCATGGTCTGACGATGACTCGCCCCGGGCCACGGTGGAACCCTTCCGCGGTGATCTGTGGACGGCGAATGAGCTGTCCACAGATGTCACATCAGGCCGAGGTCGCTCCACCAGCGAGGATGAGACTCTTGCGCAGCGCCTCGAGGGTCACCAGGTCGGAGAACATCGCGTCGTAGAGCTTACGATCCTGGTTCGGGTTGGTGCGTTGCAGGCGAGACTTGAGGTTGGCGATGTCGTCAGTGATGGACAGCAATCGCACCCGCGCGGCGTACGCAGCGGCGTAGCTCTGGTCCGGCTCCTCGCGCAAGATGGGCTCGACGAGGAGGGCCACCTCCAGCTGTTTCACCTGCGGGTCGCTCGTCGCCTTACCGACTTCCTCGGCCCAGTTCTCCTGACCACGAGGCACTGACAGGATGGCCTCGAAAACCGCCTGGTAGGCGGGGTGACGCAGGTCCTCGACCTCGACCTGGTCCCAGTCCTCGTCGAAGAGATCGGGGTATTGCAGGACAAGTTTGAGGAATCCGCGCTCCACGGACAGCGAGATGTCGGCCGGGTCGGGCCACGGGATACCAGCGGGTTGCTGGGGCTGGGGCGGAGGCACCACCGTCACGGCATGATGTTGCTTGCCGGCACGGGACACCTCACGACGCACCAGATCGATGTCGGCACCCACCACCTGGGAGAGCTCGCGCAGATAACCGTCGACCAAGGACTGGTCACGAATACTCGTCACGAGCGGGGCTGCAGCCCTGACCGCGGCGACGCGTCCATCCGCTCGGTCGAGGTCGAACTGGCTGACCGTGTTCTCCATGACGTAGCGGTACAGCGGAATCCGTCGGGCCACCAATTCCCGAACCGCCTCCGGGCCTCGCTGCATGAGAAGGTCACACGGGTCAAGGCCGGTGGGCTCTATGGCCACATAGGTCTGGGCGGAGAACTGCTTGTCACCGCGGAACACCTTGAGGGCGGCCTTCTGGCCGGCGGCGTCACCGTCAAAGGTGAAGATGACCTCGCCATTGAGGGAACCGCTGTTGCCCATGAGCCGTTGGATGAGTCGGGCATGGTCCTCACCGAACGCGGTTCCACAGGCCGCGACAGCTGTGTCGATGCCGGACAGGTGCGCCGCCATGACGTCCGTGTACCCCTCGACGATGACAGCCTGACTCTTCTTGCCGATGTTGGCTCGAGCCATGTCCAAGCCATAGAGGACGTGCGACTTCTTGTAGACCGGGGTCTCGGGGGTGTTGACGTACTTGGCCGGCAGGCGATCGTCGTCATAGATCCGACGGGCCCCGAAACCCAGCACGGATTTTCCGGAATCCTTGATCGGCCACAACACACGTCCCTGGAAGAAGTCCCAGCCCTGGGATCGCACCAGGCCGGACTCGATGAGGGCCTTGGGTGTGAACCCTTTGGCCAACAGGTGGTCGCGCAGCACGTGGCCGCCGCGCGGCGCATATCCCATCCCGAACTGCACCGCGGCATCCTGGGAGAATCCGCGCCCGGCGACGAAATCTCGGGCTATCTGACCTTCCTTCGTCGACATCTGGGCCTGGAAGAACTCCGCGGCTGCCTCGTTGGCGGCCAGGATCTGCATGCGTAGACCTGGTTCCAGCCCGGGGCGACCGTCGTCGACGATGCGCAGCTGTACACCAACCTTGTCGGCGAGACGCTGGACGGCCTCGACGAAGGTGAGGTTGTCGATCTTCTGGACGAAGGAGATGGTGTCGCCACCTTCCCCACAGCCGAAACAGTAGAACAGCCCACGGGAAGGGGTCACCTGGAAACTGGGCGTCTTCTCGTCGTGGAAGGGGCACAGCCCCTTCAGGGAACCGCCGCCGGCATTGCGCAGGGCCACATATTCGCCGACGACCTCGTCGATCCGAGCGCGTTCCCGGACCAGCGCGATGTCCTCCTCGTTGATCCGGCCAGCCATGCCCACGATCCTACCCATCTGCGCAGGACATGCTATCCATGCATGCAGGTGGGCCAAATTGGTGCCAAACTTTCCGCCGTGACAGTGAACCCCACCTGGCAGCTCGCCCTGGCGATGGTCATGCTCGTCGTGCTGGCCGTCGTCGCCTCACTCCTTGGACGTCTGGGCATCGCCAAGTCGTCCGTGATCGCGTCGATCCGCGCCGTCGTGCAGCTCGGAATCGTCTCCGTCATTCTCGTCTATGCCCTCGCCCATCTGTGGGCTGCTTGCCTGTTCACCCTGCTGATGTTCGCCATCGCGGTTCGCACGACGGCGAATCGTTCCGGAGTCGGCAGGGCCTGGATCTGGGCCGCGGTGGCCATGCTTGCCGGGGTGATTCCGGTCCTCCTCATCATCTTCGCGACGGGTTGCGCGCCGTTCAGCCCCGCTTCCCTCATCCCGGTGGCCGGCATCATCATCGGCAACATCATGAGCGGTCACACCCTGGCATGCCGCCGTTTCTTCGCTGACCTGCGCGAGGGAATCGGCATCTTCGAGGCTGGTCTGGCCGTCGGTTTCCCGCGTCGGGACGCCATCGCTCTGGTGACCGAACCGAGCGTCACGGAATCCGTGTTGCCCACCGTGGACCGCACGGCGACCGTCGGTCTGGTGACCTTGCCGGGCGCCTTCGTCGGTGTGCTGCTCGGTGGCGGTTCGGCTCTCCAGGCCGGTGCTGCCCAGGCCCTCGTCCTCATCGGCATCCTGGCGGGCCAGACCGTCACCGTGGTGGTGGCGCACGAACTGGTCAAGAGGGCGAAGCTGTTGCCCGATGATCTGGCGGGCAAGCTACACCCGTGACAACACCCTGATCAACGCCCCCTGACAGTTGTCAGAAACCCCTGCCCATACCCTTGGGCAGCCGGCTGCGATCCCATCCCAGCAGCTGGGTTGCCCGGGAGAAGGCGAACTGATCGGTCATTCCCCCCACATATGCCACGACCTGATGGATTCGGTCGGCATCGGTCTCGAGGAATTCGGCCGGCACATCATCAATGTGTCCCTGGTAGTACGTGACCAATCCGTGCAGAACCTCGATGACGGCCTCCGACTGCCCCAATGACTCGGGCCTGGTGTAGATCCGCTCATAGTTGAAGGCCCTGAGGGCCGCCAGGGCGTCCGCGACGTCGGCTGCCATCCCCACCCGTCCAGTTGCGCAGGTGGTGTCGACGACGGACCGGATGAAGACCGACAACTGTGTGCGCCGATCCGTCCCAGCCACCTCGACGACGACCTGCGGCAGATCCGCGACGGTGACGATCCCCGCCTTGATAGCGTCTTCCAGGTCATGGGCGCAATAGGCGATCCGGTCGGCGAACGAGACGACCTCCCCCTCGACGGTGCTGGGGGCCGGACGCGACCAGGAATGGTTACGGACGCCGTCCAGGGTCTCCGCGCACAGATTGAGACTCGCCAGACTGACGTCCGCGCCCCACGGCCCGTGATCGAAACCCTCCGGGATGAAGGCGTCGAAGGCCTGCTCCGACGCGTGACCTCCCGGTCCGTGGCCGCAGTCGTGCCCCAGTGCCATGGCGTCGGCCAGGGTGACATTAGCTCCGATGCCGGCCGCGATGGATCGAGCCACCTGGGCCACCTCGAGGGCGTGAGTCAGGCGGGTGCGCTGGTGATCAGTGGGATGGACGACGACCTGGGTCTTGCCTGCCAGTCGCCGGAAAGACGTCGAGTGGACGATCCGGTCCCGATCCCGCTCGAAGCAGGTCCGCTCGGGATCCGGCTCCTCCGGGATGGCGCGGTTCCCTGCGCCGTGGGCACTAGTGGCTCCCGGACGCAGGAGGAGGTTCTCCCTCTCCTCCCGAATCTCCCGTCCGACGACCTCTCCGGCCTCGATTCGTACGCCACCTGACGGATGGGCATGGACGACGTCATCAACGCCGCGATGACCGGCCATCGTCAGGGCCCAGGCCCGGGCACGTTCTCCCACTTCGGACATGGTTCCATCTTGTCCCACCTCGGCCCGTGGGACCAGACCCGGGTGGGATCAGCCCCCGGAAGCGTCAATCTCGGCGGCCGACAGATCGTCGTCGTCGAGGGTGCGCGAGTCCAGCCAACCGTGGGGCATGACGACCTTGCGACGCGGGGTGCCCTGGCGGCCACGTGCCTTACCGAGTTCCTTGACGGGAAAGGGCGCATCGTGGTCGAGGGTGGCCAGCAGTGCGTCGAGTTCCTCGAAGCTGGAGATCTGCCCCAAGGCGTGACGGGTCTCCCCACCCACTGGAAAACCCTTGAGGTACCAGGCCATGTGCTTTCGCATGTCAACCAGGCCATGGATGCCCTGATACCTCACGAGCAACTCGGCGTGACGTCGGATCATCGTACAGACCTCACCCAGGGCCGGCAGGGTGGTCGTGTCGCGACCGGCGAAGGCGTCTGCCAGGTCGCGGAAGAGCCAGGGACGGCCCAGGCAACCGCGTCCGACCTCCACGCCAGCGCATCCGGTCTGCTCGACCATCGCCATGGCGTCTCTGGACTCCCAGATGTCGCCGTTTCCGATGACCGGGACGTCGACGGTCTCGACGAGGTCGCCGATGGCCTCCCAGTGGGAGTGCCCGGCATAGGCCTCCGCGACGGTGCGAGCGTGCAGGCACACCGCAGCCGCCCCGGAGTCGACGGCGACGCGGGCAGAGTCGAGGTAGGTGATGTGGTCGGGGTCGATGCCGATACGGGTCTTGACGGTGACGGGAACTCCGTGGGCGTCGCCGGCCTGGACGGCAGCGGAGACGACCGCGGCGAACCGGTCGAGCTTCCAGGGCAGGACTCCCCCGCCGCCTTTGCGAGTGACCTTCGGTACCGGGCAGCCGAAGTTGAGATCGACATGGTTGACCCCGTACTTCTCGCACAGGATCGACGTGGCCTCACCGACCATTCCGGGGTCGACCCCGTAGAGCTGCACGGAACGGACGTCCTCGCAGTCAGCGAAGGCGAGCATGTCGTGGGTCTTGTGGTCACCATGGACCAGGCCGCGAGAGGTGATCATCTCGCAGACGTAGAGCCCTGCCCCCTGCTCGGCACACAGCTGACGGAAAGCGGCATTGGTGACACCGGCCATCGGTGCCAACACCACCGGGGTGTCCACCGAAACGGTGCCGCCAGAAGGCGCGGTCAAGGTCAGAGGGTTGGAAGGCACTCGCCCATGGTAGACGTGGCACACCGGCTCGACCGAAACCGTCGTGCCCGCCCCGTGGCACCACAAGCCGCCGCAAACGGCCTCGCCACACCATCCCGGCGACGAGCCGCGACGGGCTTCCCACTACCCTCGTGCTGTGAGCACCCCTGATGAGACCGCATCCACCAGCGAGCGTTGGGCCCGCCCGATCCCCCGGATCGGCGACACCACCTCCTCGGCCACTCGCGCCGCTGATCCCGCTGGGTGGTCCCTGGGTGACCAGGTGCAGCAGGGGCTCGACACCGCCATCGACGCCCGCCGTGACATCCGTCGTTACCGCAACGACGACGTCCCCGAAGACCTCGTCAATACCGTCCTGTGGGCTGGCCACCGCGCCCCCAGCGTCGGTCACAGCCAGCCGTGGCGGTTCATCGTGGTGCGTGACGCCGACACCCGCGATCGTGCCGCCGTCATGGCCGACCGGGAGCGACTGCGTCAGGCCGACTTGCTGACCCCGGATCGTCGCGCCCGGCTCCTCGATCTCCAGCTCGAGGGGATCCGTGAGGCCCCGGTCGGCGTCGTCGTGGCCTGCGATCGTCGCACCCCGGCGTCGGGGGTGCTGGGACGCAACACCTTCACCGACGCCGACATGTGGAGTTGTGCCTGCGCCGTGGAGAACATGTGGCTGGCTGCCCGCGCCCACGGACTCGGAATGGGATGGGTGACCCTCTTCCAGCCAGAGGAACTCGCCGCCCTGCTTCACCTGCCCGAGGGGGTGGAGACCCTCGGCTGGTTGTGCCTGGGGTGGCCTGACGAACGTCCCCCGGCCCCGGGACTCGAGCGACGCGGCTGGTCCCGTCGGCTCCCGTTGGCCGACGTCACCCTGGCCGATCGCTGGCCCGACGACGATCAGCCCGAGGCCCCCGTCTCTGCTCTTCGGGAGACCCTGCACTCACCTGACCGCCATCGGGTGGTGGCGGCCCACGACGATGCCGACCAGCTCCTCACCCCGCCTGGATCTCTCGGCCTGCTCGACCAGACCCTGGACCGCGTCGAGGCCGCAGGCGGAACTGAGATCACCGGCGGCACCCTCGTCCTCGTCGGGGCGGACCACCCGGTCGCCGACCTGGAGGTGACGGCCTTCGACCCCACGGTGACCCATGACGTCATGGCTGCCTCGGTTGCCGGAACGGGGCTCGGCGTGTCGACGGCCACGGCCGCCGAGCTCTCCCATCTCGTTGTTGACGCCGGTGTCGCACAGCCAGTGGAGGGTGCTCGCTCCATGCGCGTTCCCGGAGAACGCGGTGATCTTCTGCATACCGACGCCATGACCCCAGCCCAGGTCGAGGCCCTGCTGCGCGATGGTCGGGCCCTGGGCAAGGAGGCTGCCGAGGCCGGCCTGGTGTGTCTGGGAGAGGTCGGTGTCGGGAACACCACCGTTGCCACGGCTCTGGCCTGCGCCCTCACCGGTCTGGATCCCACGAAGGCCGTCGGCCTAGGAGCCAGCAGCGACACCGCCATGGTTGAGCGCAAGGCTGATGTCATCACAGCTGCGCTGGCCCGCACCCAGGCCGGCCCCAACGACCCCGAGCATCTCCTGGCATCCCTCGGCGGACCGGAGTTCGTCGTCCTCGCCGGAGTGTGTCTAGGGGCCGCCCAGGCCGGGTCCCCCGTCGTCTTGGACGGGCTGGCCACCAGCGTCGCAGCCCTCATCGCCACCAAACTCTCGCCAGGTCTCCACGGCTGGCTCGTCGCCTCCCACGCGTCCCGGGAGCACGCTCACCAAGCCGTGCTGGCCGAGCTTGGGGTGGAACCCCTCATGGAATTGCGGATGCGAGCCGGTGAGGGTGTCGGCGCATGTCTTGGAGCCCAGATGATCCTCACTGGTCTTCAAGTGCGACGGACGGCCGCGCGCACGCGTTGAACTCAGCTGAGGCGTCTGGTTGAGCCACTGGGTCGCAAGGGTTCAGTCAGGCCTCAAGACTCATTGTCCCGTGAGGTTGTCCCGTGACGCCGGGCGCAGCACGGCGAAGGGATCGGTGACCTCGTAGTCGTGTCGGGTGAAGGTCCAGGTGGCCGGTGGCCGGCCTCCTCTTTCCCCCGACTCCTCCAGGTGACCGGTCTTGACGATCTGGCCACGACGACGCAGCACTCGCGAGAGGTTCGTGACGTCGACGTCATGGCCCAGACAAGCGCAATAGATGTCGCGCAACTGGGCCAGGGTGAACTCTGCAGGCGCAAGGGCATGGGCGATGTTGGTGTAGGAGACCTTGCCACGCAGTCTGACGACGGCTTCCTCGACGGCCTGCGCGTGGTCGAAGGCCATCGGTACGGACTCCCGCACCGGCAGCCAGCGCGCTCCCCCGCCAGCCTCGACGTCGGGGGCCACCAGACCGAGGTATGTCGTCGCGACCGTCCTCTCGAAGGGGTCACGTCCCGGCTCGGAGCGCGTGGACAACTGCTCGTGGTGGCCCAACAGTGAGACGTCCAACAGACCCTTGAGGTGGCGGACGACGGCCTGCTCCATGGTCTCACAGACCTCGAGTGGTCCACCGGGCAGAGCAGGCATCCCGGTGAACGGTTCGCGAGCACGATCCTTGACCACCACCTCGAGATCATCCCCCGCGACCCTGACGACGACGACCAGCACCTCGTGACGATACTTCGCCACCCCGCTCTGGTCTCGATAGGTCGGACGCGGGGCGGGATCTCCGGCGTCACCGTGAGCCGTTGTCATCACGGGATCAGCTTATCCGGGTGCCCCGACGATCCCATTTTCGCCTCTGAGACGAGTAGTTCTAGACTAGACGTCGATTACCTGAAAGGAGTCGTTCCCGTGACCACCGACTGCGCCACTACCCGAGTTTCCTCGACCTGGGCCGACACTGTCCGTCGCCTCGCAAAGGAGCGCGACGCGATCATCCTCGCCCACAACTACCAGGCCCCCGAGATCCAGGACGTGGCTGACCACGTCGGCGACTCCCTGGCCCTCGCGCGCCTGGCCGCCAAGAGCTCGGCAAGCACCATCGTGCTGGCCGGAGTCCACTTCATGGCCGAGACCGCTGCCCTGCTGTGCCCCGACAGGACCGTCCTCATCCCTGACACCCAGGCCGGCTGCTCCCTGGCCGACTCCCTCACCGTCGAACAGCTGCGGGCCTGGAAGGCCGAGCATCCCGACGCTGCCGTCGTCACCTACGTCAACACCACCGCCGAGGTGAAGGCCGAGTCCGACATCTGCTGCACCAGCTCCAATGCCGTCGACGTCGTCAACTCCCTACCTGCCGACCAGGAGATCCTCTTCGGTCCTGACCAGTTCCTCGGTGCCCATGTGCGCCGCATGACCGGACGCCACAACATCCACGTCTGGATGGGCGAGTGCCACGTGCACGCCGACATCTCCCCCACCGAGCTGTGTGACCAGGTCAAGGCCAATCCCGAGGCCGACCTCTACATCCACCCCGAGTGCGGCTGCACGACCAGCGCCCTGTGGCTGACCAGCAATGGCGACCTTCCCCAGGACCGTACCCACGTGTTGTCGACCGGCGGAATGCTCGATGCCGCCCGCGCCACCCGCAACAGCCACGTCCTGGTCGCCACCGAGACCGGCATGCTCCACCAGCTGCGTCAGGCCAATCCCGGCACCACCTTCACCGCGGTCAACCCGGATGCCGTCTGCCCCTTCATGAAGATGATCACTCCGGAGAAACTGCTGCGCTGCCTGGAGACCGGGGCCGAGGCCGTCACCGTCGATCCCGCCCTGGCCGAGAAGGCTCGCAGAGCCGTTGAGCGCATGATCGCCATCGGCGGGACGGCCACCCCCGTCAAGGAGTCGGCTCATGCCTGAGCATCAATGCGACGTTCTCGTCGTCGGCAGCGGAGCCGCGGGCCTGTCCTGCGCTCTGGCCGCTGCCGAGATCGGGCGCTCCGTGACGATCATGACCCGCGAGGGGATAGACGACTCCTCCACCAATCTGGCGCAGGGTGGTCTGGCTGCGGTCTGGAGCAAGGATGACTCCTTCTCCCTCCATCTCAACGACACCCTCGCGGCAGGTGCTGGGCTGTGCCACCGCGACAACGTCGACGACCTGGTCCACCACGCCCCGGGAGCCCTGCGTCATCTCATGGGCCTCGGAGCTCACTTCGACACCGGGGCCGATGGCGAGCCGGATCTCCACCTCGAAGGGGGCCACCATGCCCGTCGAGTTCTCCATGCCGAATGCGACCGATCCGGACACGAGGTCCATCAGTGCCTCAGCGCTCAGTTGGAGGGAACCGGGATCACCGTCCTGACGGGTACCCGTCTCATCGACCTCATCATCGGTCCGAATGGGGATGTGTGCGGTGTGACGGCTCTGTCTGACGGAAATGCGGTGATGATTCCGGCGCGTTGCGTCGTACTGGCGACCGGGGGCATCGGAGCGCTGTGGTCGGCCACCTCCAACCCCTCGGTGTGTACCGGTGACGGGATGGCGGCAGCCCTGCGCGCCGGACTGACGATCCGCAACCCCGAGTTCATGCAATTCCACCCCACCGTTCTCTTCCTCCCCGGGAACGAGGGCCGATCTCCCCTCATCTCGGAGGCGGTGCGCGGCGAGGGTGCCGTCCTCCTGGACGTCAACGGTCGTCGCATCATGACCGGAGTCCACCCGCTCGCCGACCTCGCACCCCGCGACATCGTCTCCGCCGCCGAGCACGAGGCCATGATCGCCACCGGATCTGACCACGTACTCCTCGACGCGACCGGGTTCGGCGAGGACATGTGGCGGCATCGCTTCCCGACGATCCTGACCAGCTGTCGAGAACACGGCATCGACCCTTGTACCGAGCCGATCCCGGTGGTTCCAGGAGCTCATTACCACTGCGGTGGCATCGCCGCCGGCATGGATGGACGCACCTCGGTCCCCGGCCTGCTGACCGTCGGCGAGGCTGCCTGCACAGGAGTTCACGGGGCCAATCGTCTGGCCTCGAATTCCTTGACCGAGGCCCTCATCGCTGGCGAGCGCAGCGGACGCTGCTCCACCAGTCCCACTGGCCCGCTCTCCCCGACGTCCCACGTCCCTGAGCAGCTGCGCCATCGTCGCTGGCTACCGGGCGAGCATCTGGAGTCCGTGCAGGCCATCATGGACCGCGACGTCTTCATCAGTCGCAATGCCACCGGTCTGCAGCGAGCCCTCCGAGACCTGCACCGGATGACTCCCACCGAGGGTCTCGAAGACGCCACCCTCACCGCGACCAATGCCGCTCTGGTCGCGACAACCCTGGCGATCGCGGCCCTGTGGCGCACGGAGTCCCGGGGAGCTCATCGCCGCAGCGATCATCCGGGTCAGAACCCGTCCTTCCAGCTGCACACTGACCTGCGCCTCGTCGGTGGACGTCCGACGGTCATCACGCGCAGCCAGGAGAGGAGCATCGCATGACCGCACTGCCGCACGATCTGGTCCGCACCATCTCCGAACGCGGGCTCGATCCCGACCTCGTCGTCAGAGCCATCGAGGCCTGTCTGGACGAGGACCTGCGCGGCGGCACTGACGTCACCACCGAGTCGATCTTCGGTGGGGCCGCCGGCCGAGGCGACATCAGAGCTCGTCAGAACGGCTGCCTGGCCGGGGTTCCAGTCGCCGCTGCCGTGCTGCACGTCCTCGCCAACCGCACCGGAACCAATATCGAGTTCACCACCCACCACGACGACGGCACCCGGGTCTCCCCCGGCGACGCCGTCGCGACCGTCTCGGGGCCGCTGCGCACCCTGCTGGTGGCAGAGCGCACCATGCTCAACCTGGCCAATCATCTCTCCGGAGTGGCGACGGCCACCTCCCAGTGGGTTGATGCCCTGGCGAGCACCGACACCAAGGTCCGCGACACCCGTAAGACCGTCCCCGGTCTGCGTGACCTCGACAAGTACGCGGTGCGCTGCGGAGGTGGGCTCAACCATCGCATGGGACTGTCGGATGCTGCCCTCGTCAAGGACAACCACATCGCCGCGGCCGGGTCTCTGACGGCCGCTGTCGAAGCGGTGCGATCCCACCAGCCCGATATCGTCTGCGAGGTGGAGTGTGACACCGTCGACCAGGTGCGCGAGGCCGTCGAGGCAGGTGTGACGACGATTCTGCTCGACAACATGGACGACTCCCTCATGACGGAGTCAGTCAGCATCTGTCGGCCCCGCGGTGTCATCACCGAGGCCTCTGGTGGCCTGACACTCGACCGAGCCAAGGATGTGGCCGCGACCGGGGTCGACTACATAGCGGTGGGTGTCATCACCCATTCCGCCCCGGTGCTCGACCTGGGTCTGGACTTCGACTGAGCCGGATCCCGTACACATCACGCGAGAGGGCTGGTACCCGTCACGGGTACCAGCCCTCTCGTCGTCTCAGCTGACCTTTCCAATCAGTTGTCCTTGCTGCGCGCCCCACGGAACCCGGCACGCCAGCGCTCCCGATTGACCCGGGCGACGGCAACCAACGGGATGCTCACCGGGCAGGCCTCGACGCATTCCCCGTAGAGGGAACAGGGGCCGAAATTCTCGTCGAGGGCATTGACCATGCGACGCGCTCGCTTCGAGCGCTCCTGACGACCCTGCGGCATCATCGCCAGGTGCGAGAGTTTCGCGCCGGCGAAAAGCATGGCAGCACCGTTCGGGCAGGCAGCCACGCAGGCTCCGCATCCGATGCAGGATGCGAAGTCGAGGGCCTGCTCGGCCTCCTTGTGCGGCTGGGGCACCGAGTCGGCGTCGGGAGCGGTTCCCGTCATGACGTCGACGGTTCCGCCGGCCTGCACCAGGCGGTCCAGGCTCGAGCGATCGATGGCCAGGTCACGGATGACCGGGAAGGCCGCCGAGCGGAAGGGTTCGATCTTGAAGTGGGTGATCTCGGGGAAGGCCCTGAGGTGCTGACGGCACGCCGGGGTGTTCGGCAGCGGCCCGTGCGGCTTGCCGTTGACGACGAATCCGCAGCAGCCACACACTCCCTCGCGGCAGTCGGACTCGAAGACGATCGGGTCACCGTCATTCTCGACGATCTGGTCGTTGAGCCGGTCGAGCAACTCGAGGATGCTCCACTCCGGCTCGGCGTCCTCCACGACGTGGCGTTCGAAACGTCCCTTGGCCTTCGGGCCGTCCTGACGCCAAATATCCAATGTCACCCTCATCGGTAATCCCTCACCTGCAGATCGATCAACGAGAACGTCAGCGGCTCGCTGTGGCGAACCTGGGTGCCGTCGGGCCGTGTCTCCCACGCCGAGACCGCGCACCAGTCGTCGTCATTACGTTTGGCCTCGCCAGCCTCGGTGGCGTATTCGGTGCGGAAGTGCGCACCAGCCGATTCCCGGCGGTCCAGGGCGTCGAGGATCATGACCTCGCCGAGTTCGATGAAGTCGGCGACCCGGCCAGCCTTCTCCAGTTCCTGGTTGAGTCGGTCACCACTTCCGACGACTCTGACGTCGCGCCAGAACTCCTCACGCAGCTCACGCACCTTGGACAGACCCTCGAGGAGGCCCGACTCGTCACGCGAGACCCCGCAGTGCTCGTAGAGGATGTCGCCCAGCTTGCGATGGAACCACTCCGGACGGTGGGTCCCCCCACAATTGAGCAGGGCGTCGGTACGCTTCCGGACCCTCTCGATGGCCGCGGTGACCTCGGGAGCATCCAGCGGCAGCACTGGCTTCCCGACGAATCCGGCCAGGTAGTTCGGCACCGTCAGGGGCAGGGTGAACCACCCGTCGACGCTGGCCGACAGCAGGGAGTTGGCTCCCAGCCGGTTGGCGCCGTGGTAGTTGTTCGAGGCCTCACCACCGACGAACAGACCCGGGATGGTGCTCATCTGGTCGTAATCGACCCACAGGCCACCCATTGTGAAGTGGGCTCCCGGGGCGATACGCATCGGCACCTCGTAGGGGTTCTCCCCGGTGGCATCGAGGTACATGTCGAAGAGGTTTCCGTAACGCTCCGCAATGGTCTTCTTGCCCAGACGCTGGATGGCATCTCGGAAGTCCAGGTACACCGAGTTCTTGAGCGGGCCCACACCGTGGCCGCTGTCGATCTGAGTCCTGGCGTTGCGGGAGGCGACGTCACGAGGCGTCAGGTTGCCGAAGGCCGGGTACTTGCGCTCCAGGTAGTAGTCACGCTCCTCCTCCGGGATGTCGTTCGCCGGACGTTCGTCACCGGCCTTCCTCGGCACCCAGATCCGGCCGTCATTGCGCAACGACTCACTCATGAGGGTCGTCTTGGACTGCCAGTACGAACTGACCGGCAGGGCGGTCGGGTGGAACTGCACGAAACAAGGGCTGGCGAAGTAGGCACCTTGACGGTGAGCCCGCCAGGTCGCGGTGGCGTTGGATCCCTTGGCCAGGGTCGACCAGTGGTAGACCGACCCGTATCCGCCGGTGCACAGGATGACGACGTGAGCCGTCCAAGCCCTGACCTCACCGGTGAGCAGGTCACGAGTGACGATGCCCTGAGCCTTGCCGTCGGCGACGATGAGGTCGAGCATCTCGGTTCGGTTGTGCATCGTCACCGATCCGGCGTCGATCTGGGCCTGCAAGGCCTGGGAACAGGCAACCTCGAGCTGCTGACCAGTCTCACCACGGGTGTAGTAGGTGCGAGAGACCTGCACGCCGCCGAAGGATCGGGTGGCCAACTGACCGCCGTACTCGCGGGCGAACGGAGCGCCGATGGCATACATGTGGTCGATGACCTGTACAGACTCGGTGCCGAGTCGAACGACATCGGCCTCACGGCCTCGGTAGTCGCCTCCCTTGACGGTGTCCTTGACGAATCTCTTGAGGGAGTCGCCGTCAACCTTGCGGGACCGAGCGGCGTTGATACCGCCCTGAGCGGCCACCGAGTGGGCCCGACGCGGCGAGTCGTGGAAGCAGAAGGAGTCGACGTGGTAGCCGAGCTGCCCCAGGGTCGCGGCGACGCCGGAACCGGACAGTCCAGTTCCCACCACGATGACGTTCATCTTGCGTCGGTTGGCGGGGTTGACCAGCTTGTACTCGCTCTGACGACGGGTCCACGCAGTCAGCGGGTCCCCCTCGGGGGCCTTGCCGTCAAGCTCGTCCCCTACGAGGTATCCGGCCTTCTTCTGAGCCGGCCCAAGGTTGTCGCGGGCCTTGGAACCCTTGCGGGCTGCTCGTCTCGGCACGCTCACCTCAGCCTGACGTGGCTGAGGTTGCTCGGGCTTGACAAGTTCCTTGGCCGGCTCGTCGACAGTCACCTCACCGTGACGTCCGGCAATCTTCTCAAGAGGCTTGATGATGGCACCAATGACGTTTTTCATGAGATCACCCCGGCGAGAATGAGCATGGGAAGTGCGCCGTTGCACACCACGATGGCCAGTGCGATGAGCAGGCCAATCACCGTCCAGACGGCGCGGAGACGACGGCCGGTTCCGCCGAAGTCATTGATGGTGTTGCGCACGCCTTGGCAGATGTGCAACCCGATGATGATCATGACGACGGTGTAGAAGATCGCCATCCACGGCCGCGACAGACTGGCGATGAGGTTCTGGTACGCGGTGATCTGGATGTCAGGAGTTCCCTCGTTGACCGGCCCCTGGAAGGACGCGGACGCGACACCCTTACCCAAGGTCAGGTCAAGGATGTGCACCACGACGAAGGCCAAGATGACGATGCCCGACAGCACCATCGTGCGGGCCCCCCATCCCAACGCCTTCACGTTGTGCCGGGAAAACTTTCCGCGGGCTCGTCGACCCCTTGCCCAGATCGTCAGACCGGCCCACACATGCAGGACCAGACAGACGAGCAGCACGATCCGGAAGCACCACAGCACCCCACCTATGGGGAACAGTGGGTACAGGACCGTGCGGAGAAACTCCGCGTAGGCGTTGTAGTCGTCTGCGCCCATGAAGACCTTGAGGTTTCCGACCATGTGCACGAAGACGAACAACGCGAAGATCGTCCCCGTGATGGCCATGATCAATTTCAGTGTGACGTTGGAGGGACGCGCTGCGCTGCGCGCACGAATGGCCACGGCATCCCCCCCGCGCTCAAGTTCACGTCGCTCTCGAACGTCAGGCACGCTCATGGAGTCATCACCCTTTCACTGCTGTCCGAACAGCCTAAAGGACGACGTTTTCCTAAGACGCACCGGGGCCGGGATACCTGAGATGGATACCCCGGCCCCACTGTCAGTCGGATTGGTCTGACCAGAGGATCAGCAGCCGAGCAACCTCCCGGCGAGG
>OGSK01000290.1_pt1 | contig 17706 bp, 17 predicted proteins | sample 1573861 | NCBI WGS metagenome assembly OGSK01 (sample SAMN03295834, study PRJEB24534) | human gut metagenome | isolation source: fecal sample 2 from infant 5 | host: Homo sapiens | place: USA: Pittsburgh, PA | collected 2014-07 | reverse complement strand
CGCGTGCCGCCAGGTGCGCGGCTCTCGTGGTGCCGTCGGCCCTGGCTGCGTCCTCCTGTCAGGACTCGGTCTCCAAGGGCTCCACCACAATGCTGGCGGCGCGCTCACTCGCACCCCCGACGCGTTCAGGGTGCTCCTCGTTGGCAGCCGGCCCGCACAGGTCGGAGATGCTGCGGGTCGATACGAAGCCGACATCGAAGGAGCGGCAGATCTGAGCGGTCGCCGTCGACTCCATGTCAACGGCGACCGCATCGGGGCAATCGGTCAGCATGGCATCGAGTCGGTCGCCCGGCACGAAGACGTCACCCGAGGCTAAGGGGCCCACGACCACGCCGCGTAGGCGGAGAAGCCCCGATTCTGAAAGATGCACCTAGTGCGACGAAGGGCTCACCCCCGAGTAGGCGGGGAAGACGTGCCCGCAAGGATTGGGCGAGGGAAACCGAGGAAGCCCCGCGGCCCTATGCTGCCAGGATTTGAATGGGCACCTACGGCGATCTGAAGAAAGCGTGGGCTCGAGAGTGGACTCGCCTCCGCCGCGAATATCTCGATGGCAAAGTGCTCGACGCTGTGGTTTTACGCTCCCGCACTGGCGTGCGGGGGGAATGCCCCGTGTGTGGCGCCGTCGGCACCGACGTGACCAGCAGCCGACTCGCTACGACAGCCGGACGCAACCACATGCAGAATCCACATCAGCGCCGACGACCGCGCCGCCCTGGACGCCCTCAAGGTCACCTATATGCCCGAAACACTACTGACGCCCTACCAACGCGCCCTCCGTGACCAGCTCACGTGAGGAAGGACGCCCAGAGGCTTTTAGAGGGCATGCGGCCCCGAGGGCCGCGCGGCAGTTTAGGGCTCAGCTGGCTTTGAGGGTCTGGGTGACCTCACGGGTCAGCGCTTGACGGGTCCACGCGGATACGGTCATGCCCTGCCGAGACGCGTCCCGTTCGATCAGCCTCCACACGCTGGCACTCACCCGGATCGTGCGAGGCTCCAGGGGCTCAGTCTCCACTTCCTCCCAAGCTCGGCCCTCGAACGGCTCGACCTGCAACCCCTCAAAACCGGACTCGGCCTCACTCACCCATTGGCGAACCATCTCGTCGGTCACTCGAACACCATTGTCGGGAACAAACTCACTCATCTCGCTCTCCTCATCTGAGTGAGTAATTCCGGCTCACCCCCGCGTAGGCGGGTAAAACGGCAGCAGACGCCGCTTTACCGGCGCCATTTTTCGCGGCACCCCACAGCAACCCGACATCATGGACAGGGTCGAGATACGCCGCGTGACCCGACGCCCAGTCCCATGCACCTCCCCAACCGCTCATAGGAGCCAGCACTGTATTCATTACTGGTGCCATGGCGTGAACTCCTCATTTGAATTCAGAATTGGAGTCGTCTTCTCATAGGCGGGCATGTCGAGCTTCCAGTCGTTGCCGACCCATACCACCGCGACAGGATCAGTCAGACCCACGACGCGACTGCGGTCTCGCGGATCAGGACACGCGATGTGTAGATGCACGGTGACGTGCTTCCCATCGTCTGATACTTGCGCGAAATTGAATCCCATCACCTGCACCCACGGACCTCTTTTGGCCGTGGCAATCTCGGCTGGGGTTTGTGCCGGCTGAGCATTGTGCGTGTAGACCGACGTCATCGTGTCACTGGTAGCAGCCTCCCGAGCCAAGAAGCTACTGGCTGCCGCTGCGGCACCAGCCAGTGACGGAGAGAAGCAGCGCTGGTCATCGCCGGATACCTCGAACGGGCCTGGGCTCGTCAGAGGTATTCCTGTCTTGCCGTCCTTGATCCACTGAACCTTGGGAGCTGTATAGACTCGTTTGAGGTCGATCTTGTCGGTCTTGACACATGCGCCACTGAACGGTGCCGCCTTCTGCGCGGTGTTTCTGCTCGCCGCCGTAGCGGGAGTGCTAGCCGCTGATCGCCCTGGGTCGCGTGGAGAGGGTGCCGGGGTGGACTGCGTATGCGAGCATCCGGTCAAGAGGCACATACCTGCCATGAGTCCGCCAATGATCCGAAGTCTGTTCATTGTGCTTGTCCTTCTCCTGTCGATGCTGAGTTACAGCAGTGCGCTAGCCAGTTGAGTGATCCCTCCGATAGCGACCGCAACGACCATGACGATCAACAACGGGCCTCGTATCCGATGGGAGTCATGATGAATGGCCAGCTCAGCGGCAGCGGTCGCCAGTGCGCCGACCGGCTCACCCCCGCGTAGGCGGGGAAGACCGATTCTGGGGTCTACTTCGACACCGTTAGCAAACGATGGGAGATCGGCTGACCGATATCTCGACTCCGCACCCCCCCTTCCAGCAGCTGTAATAATAGTGATCGGACCGGTATCTCAGAATCGGATCTCCCTCTCCGCGCTCACTCTCACCATCCCCGGCGAAGCAACTCGACACACTGGACGGGCCGAACCTCAAGTCCGCACTTCGGTGTCCAGAATTCCGTTTCCAAGTCGCTTTCTTGTGCGGTGATTCCTTCGATCAGAGAAACGGTGGGTGTGACGTGATAGTAGAATTCTATGGAGTGGAACTCCACCCCTCTATGACTGAACAAATTCTCAAGCACTGCTACCCTTTCGCCTACCGTTATCCGTAGACTAAACTCCTCGTCGAACTCACGCACAAGCGCTTCTGCCGTTCTCTCTCCTATTTCAACTCTACCCCCAGGGAGCGCCCATACTTTGTCACCTTGTTTGCGCTGTAACAGAATACCCTCTGGTGTCCGCATTATTCCAGCTGCCCGAACTCGAATTTCTTTCGCCTTCATATCCATACTACTTTCTCTACAAACTCCAGTCGATCAGCAACATTTTCCGTCTTGTATTGCAAATGGTACGCCAGTCCCCAAACGCATTCGATTGCCATCGAGCAGCGAAGTCGCCTCTCGAACTGTTGTTCGGTTAAATTCAACTCTTGCGATAACGCAAACGCAAGTTGGCGGTGTTTAACAAGGTCAGTGCGCCAATCATAGAGATAGATCTTTTCCAGATCAAATATTGGATCTCGCCAGCCGGCTTGATCAAAATCAAAACACCACATCTTCCCTGTAGTCTGACGTATTCCTAGATTGGCCGGGTGAACGTCACCGTGGCTAAGACACGGATAGTCAGGCTCTGGAAATTTGCCATCCTCAATAACCCTCTTGAGCCACATAGCCGCTTTTGATACTACCAGAGGAGCACTATTTCCTGTCCTTCTTTTATAATTTTGCTCCAGCCGGGCTCACCCCCGCGTAGGCGGGGAAGACATCCCACCCTCGGAGGCTGTACCTTTACCGCCCGGCTCACCCCCGCGTAGGCGGGGAAGACGTTCGTCGGGGTCGTCGATGGGCCAGGGGTTGGGGCTCACCCCCGCGTAGGCGGGGAAGACTATGCTGTGGCATAGATCAGGATCATTGTTATGGGCTCACCCCCGCGTAGGCGGGGAAGACTCGTCGAGAACTGCGTCCGCGATGGCCTCGATGGGCTCACCCCCGCGTAGGCGGGGAAGACCTCCCCGCCTTCGGTTTTCAGCGGGCAGGGTTGGGGCTCACCCCCGCGTAGGCGGGGAAGACGTCACGCTCCTACCCCGATACTCGTTGACGGCCGGCTCACCCCCGCGTAGGCGGGGAAGACTGAGGGTGTTAGTGCCCTTGATGCTGGTCGTGCGGCTCACCCCCGCGTAGGCGGGGAAGACAGCAGGTCGGACGCCTGCCCTCGCGCATCCTCGGGCTCACCCCCGCGTAGGCGGGGAAGACTACGGCACCTACTTCGGCGCTCGCCACGGCCTGGGCTCACCCCCGCGTAGGCGGGGAAGACGGCCTGCTGGACTCCCGGGGTATCCCGGTCGTGGGCTCACCCCCGCGTAGGCGGGGAAGACGCCACGGGCACCTGCCCGAGGGATCTAGGAGAGGGCTCACCCCCGCGTAGGCGGGGAAGACTTGCCGCCAGCACCAGTTGAGGAAGGTTAGGCGGGCTCACCCCCGCGTAGGCGGGGAAGACCGCTCATCTATTGTGAGCGGTTATGGCAACTCTGGGCTCACCCCCGCGTAGGCGGGGAAGACGCCACGGGCACCTGCCCGAGGGATCTAGGAGAGGGCTCACCCCCGCGTAGGCGGGGAAGACCTCGAGCCCGGCTCTCACTGGATCGTCGTCGAGGGCTCACCCCCGCGTAGGCGGGGAAGACTCCTTCGTGTAGTCCGAGAGGCCGTTGAACTTGGGCTCACCCCCGCGTAGGCGGGGAAGACGCAGCTGCTTCTTGGCTTCGTCCAGGCCCTTGGGGCTCACCCCCGCGTAGGCGGGGAAGACCCACCAAAGCCGGTTTGGCTGTCACAGCCGGTGGGCTCACCCCCGCGTAGGCGGGGAAGACTTCTCGATCTGGGTTTGGTAGGCGTGCCACTGGGGCTCACCCCCGCGTAGGCGGGGAAGACCCTTAGCCATAAGTTGCGCCTTCCCTATCTGTGGGCTCACCCCCGCGTAGGCGGGGAAGACGCCATATCGGCGGCGGGAGACAGCCCCCCGAGCGGCTCACCCCCGCGTAGGCGGGGAAGACCGTGAGGCGCATGTTGTCGTCACGAACGAGCTGGGCTCACCCCCGCGTAGGCGGGGAAGACCCCTCGACGGTGTAGCGACGTAAGACGATGTCGGGCTCACCCCCGCGTAGGCGGGGAAGACCGGGGCTGACACTCCTTCCCCTGTTTGCTGTTGGGCTCACCCCCGCGTAGGCGGGGAAGACGGCCAGGTACTCCTCACCGTGATTGGTCAGGCGGGCTCACCCCCGCGTAGGCGGGGAAGACTCGCCACCTGCTCGACAAGGCCGAGTCCACCGAGGCTCACCCCCGCGTAGGCGGGGAAGACGGGACGCATTGCGGGATCACAGTATTCAGGGTGGGCTCACCCCCGCGTAGGCGGGGAAGACTGGAGTGAAGGCTATATGGCCACATCGCAAAAAGGCTCACCCCCGCGTAGGCGGGGAAGACAACTGAGCACGACAACCCAAATAATCAGCGGCGGGCTCACCCCCGCGTAGGCGGGGAAGACTCCTTCCTTTCATCACCCCTAGCACCTCCCCTGGGCTCACCCCCGCGTAGGCGGGGAAGACGTCGTGGGACGCGGTAGCGATGAACGGGTGGCGGGCTCACCCCCGCGTAGGCGGGGAAGACAATGGTGTCAGCAAAACAAAGACCCCCGCGAGGGGCTCACCCCCGCGTAGGCGGGGAAGACCATCGACGCCATCGCCGATGAGGTGCTCGGCGAGGCTCACCCCCGCGTAGGCGGGGAAGACAGCGGTGCTCATTCTGGCTGGGTTGGGTGTGCGGGCTCACCCCCGCGTAGGCGGGGAAGACGGTATTGGAGCTCAACTGATGGGTTGGGAACCCGGCTCACCCCCGCGTAGGCGGGGAAGACCTGTGGCGTCTCGCCTGCGTCGACAGTGGTGCCGGCTCACCCCCGCGTAGGCGGGGAAGACTCGCCCGCCTCGGCGACCCATCCGGCGGTGGGCGGCTCACCCCCGCGTAGGCGGGGAAGACCTGGAGTTGAGGACTGGTGCGGAAAATGGTGGCGGCTCACCCCCGCGTAGGCGGGGAAGACGCATCGTGGGGCTACGAGCAGACCAACGTGGACGGCTCACCCCCGCGTAGGCGGGGAAGACGGCAGTCGCAGAGCGTGGCCTCTCGGCGACAGTGGCTCACCCCCGCGTAGGCGGGGAAGACACCAAGCCACCCTCTCCGGCGATCGCGTCACCGGGCTCACCCCCGCGTAGGCGGGGAAGACTCCACGCCGGTTATGGTGGCGGTGTTGCATGCGGGCTCACCCCCGCGTAGGCGGGGAAGACCGTCGATGTTCCCGTCGGGGTTTCTATCCAGGGGGCTCACCCCCGCGTAGGCGGGGAAGACACCTGCCCGGCACCATCGACGGGCGTACCCAGGGGCTCACCCCCGCGTAGGCGGGGAAGACGACCCACCCTCGAATGGGGTCGACCTTGGTCAGGGCTCACCCCCGCGTAGGCGGGGAAGACACCTTCCAGACCGGAAAGACTCCCGTCACCGCGGGCTCACCCCCGCGTAGGCGGGGAAGACGTTCGACATCGAGCAGACTGACATCATCGAAGGGGCTCACCCCCGCGTAGGCGGGGAAGACTCCTTCCTTTCATCACCCCTAGCACCTCCCCTGGGCTCACCCCCGCGTAGGCGGGGAAGACTGCGCACGACGTTGTCGATGGCGGCAGGGCGCAGGCTCACCCCCGCGTAGGCGGGGAAGACTTCTGGCCTGGAGTGCGCGCAGACTGCCTGCCGGGCTCACCCCCGCGTAGGCGGGGAAGACACGTCGCGTGTGGACGGTGCGCACTATCTGGAGGGCTCACCCCCGCGTAGGCGGGGAAGACCGAGTCATCGAGGTGCGGGTCATCATGGTCTCCGGCTCACCCCCGCGTAGGCGGGGAAGACAATCTTGGCCGCCAGATAGGCGGTGCTTTCGGCGGCTCACCCCCGCGTAGGCGGGGAAGACGCCAGCGGCGATGTGACTGACGCCCGCGCCGAGGGCTCACCCCCGCGTAGGCGGGGAAGACCCACTCGGGATCCTCAGAACAAGCCCGAACGTGGGCTCACCCCCGCGTAGGCGGGGAAGACCCGTTCGAGGTCCGTCCGGCCAACGCTCAAACGGGCTCACCCCCGCGTAGGCGGGGAAGACCCCTCGTGCGCGGCTATCGCGCGTGGCAGGGGCGGCTCACCCCCGCGTAGGCGGGGAAGACCCTCGCAGCGACGAGGAGCTAACGGCTGTGATGGGCTCACCCCCGCGTAGGCGGGGAAGACCAACTTCGCGGGGGGTTTCCCTTGTCCTTATGTGGCTCACCCCCGCGTAGGCGGGGAAGACTTCGCGGGTGTGCCCGATAACGAGGTGTTGGTGGGCTCACCCCCGCGTAGGCGGGGAAGACCGCTGCGACACCTCGACGGCCGCCCGGCAGGCAGGCTCACCCCCGCGTAGGCGGGGAAGACCATGGGCGCTCCTGGCCACTATCGGCGCTTGGGGGCTCACCCCCGCGTAGGCGGGGAAGACAACTGTGGGTGGGTCAAAAGCTCGTGCTGCCGGGGCTCACCCCCGCGTAGGCGGGGAAGACCTTTTTGGGGGGACAGTTTCGGGTCTCGGTGGGGGCTCACCCCCGCGTAGGCGGGGAAGACCCCCCAGCAACAGAGTCCGCATCAAGGAAGCTGGGCTCACCCCCGCGTAGGCGGGGAAGACTCTCACCGCTCATTGGAAACAGCGTGGCCCGTAGGCTCACCCCCGCGTAGGCGGGGAAGACAGCGACACATTGTTGGCGGAAACGCCTCCGATGGGCTCACCCCCGCGTAGGCGGGGAAGACCCGACCACCGCAAGCTCGGGCAGGTGGTCATCGGGCTCACCCCCGCGTAGGCGGGGAAGACTTTTGCGGTACGGGTATGCAACGAACCGGTTTGGGCTCACCCCCGCGTAGGCGGGGAAGACGAGGGACCGGAACTGGATGCCTCGCTGCCCTAGGGCTCACCCCCGCGTAGGCGGGGAAGACCCGGGATATGGGTTCCGGTATGAGCATGGCGAGGGCTCACCCCCGCGTAGGCGGGGAAGACACCAGCTGACTACGGCTGATGCAGGAGCCTCGAGCAGATACGAGTATACTCGGTCTAACGCTTCGCTGTTCGACGACGCCGCGCAGCAGAACTCCATCCCGGCCGCAGTGTCGAGGTGTGTGCCTTATTGTTCGGTCTCTGTATGAGCTTCAGTCCATCAAAATCGACGACATCCCAGTCATGACGATGCACTCGAAATTCGAAGTGCTGTTCCCCGCGTATTGTGTACACCAATATTGCGCGCCCGTCTCGGCACATCTCGACGGTACGGTCCCAGAGAGCATCTCTGACGCGAGCCGGAACGTGCCCTACGAAGACCCCTGGGCTGATCTCCAGCAGCCATCGGGTGAGGTGGCCTCGTAGACCTGCTGGACATGCGGTGAGGACGAGCACGATCATGACTGCCCCCAGGACCGTCCTCCGGGCACAGCGCCTTCCCGGTCATCCCACAGCTCGACGATGTCCCAGCCATACCCTTCATCGGGTTCGCCAGGGGCGCCAAGGAGGATGTGGATGTCCTGTACGCACCTGGTCAGCAGCTTCGACTCGTGAAAAACATCACGCATGGCGCGGCGTGTGATACCAGCAAGATCGTCGGTGTCTCCGGTCGCTGCACACTCGAACGCGATTGGTACTGCCAGCGACGTCTTGTAGAGATCGGCCACGTCGTAGACGAAGGACCGATCGTGTCCCGTGTGGACAAAGCCGAGCCCGGCAGACAGCCCTAGCGCTGCGATCACCGAGTGAACAACCCCATAAAGGCACGTCGTGGCGGCTGTAAGTGCCAAGTTTGCTGGGTCCGATGAGGAGAAGTCCTCGACCTTATAGCTGCGTTTGTCCCAGTCGACGCCGAACTTGACCGCCGCGTCCCGATACGCCTGACGGACTCGAGCTCCCTCATGGCCTCGGAGTTCCTGCAGCGTTAGTCCCGTGGCAACATCGTCGGGAAACCTCATCTCGTACATGCGCCGCGCAACCGCCAACCGCTTCTTGCGGTCGGTGACGGCCTCGGCCTGGAGCTGGAGTAGCCGGGTGGTTCGGGCGAGAGGACGCCCGTGGGCATAGTAACGGACGCCTTGTTCGCCGACCCACAGCGTCGTCGCGCCGGACTCGGCCAGGAGCACCATCGCCTGGTGCGTGACGTTCGTCCCCGGGCCAAGCAGCAACGCGCCGATCATCGACGCCGGAACATGCACCGTTCCCTGTTGATTCGATGCCGTAATGGCGTTGGAATCCCGGTTGACGATGCAATGCTCCATGTAGACGAAGCTCAGCCGGTCTTGGACGCGCGCCAGTTCATGAACCTCGGCTGGCCGTGCGCCCGGGATCGGCTGAGTCATCGGTCACTTCGTCATCGGTGCCAGGGTCATCAGCCCGCAGCCGTACCCCTTCGCTGGCCCAATTCCGTGCACAAGTGCTTCTCGGGCGGCGTCGGCGTCCTGGATCTGGATGACGCCGTCGACCTGGGCTACCGCGAGCGTCACCGTGGATCCCTGACGACGGAACCGCAGGACCTCGCGTCGGGTCACCCTGGCTTGGTCCTTGACTGGCACAGCGAAACCGTGGCGCTCTGCGCGGCCGATGAACCAGGCCAACTGTTGCTCTGCGGTGACCTCGGCGACCCGTTTACCTCGCGATCCGGAAGCTGTACGAATGGCGGTGGTGGGATTGACGGTACACCGGAATTGCCACGTTGATCCGGGCTGCAGCCCCCTCAGAAAGGGATCGTAGTCGGCGGACCGGCCGGGAACACCCGTAGACCATCCTGCCTGCTCATTGAGAGTCGTCAGATCTGGTTGTAACGGGCTGACGATCATAAGGCGCGCATCATGCTTAGCTGGCCCCCGATCCAGCCGCCACAGGGTACGTGCGTTCTCGGCAACGGATTGACCAGGGGGAAAGGCGCTGAGCACCGCGGCGTGGAGCCGTTCCGGTGACGCCAGCAGGCGCATGGCGTCGCGCCGGGCCACGTTGATGTCGAACTGGGTGAGAAACATCAAGCTCCTTCCAGACCTGCGAACCAGTCGGGCTCGTCGTTTCCGTTGGGATTGTCGACGACAATCGTTGTCGTCGCGACGTCACGCCAGCCGTATTCGCGTCGCTCCGGGTTGAAGCTCAGCGGGATGTCGCGGACGGTGTCGCCGGGTTGTCCTGGCGCGGCGTCATATGCGATGGGAAGCCGGACAGATCGTCCTAACCGGCGCTGGTGCCATGGCTTGCCATGCCACGGCTCAGCTTCCAAAACCGTCATCAGCTCACCCTCCCGGATACCTAGGGACACCTGCCCTTCTGTGGGGCAGGACCTTCGGCCGAGGTAGAGCGGGAACTGTGGGTCGTTGATCGCTTCGTCTAGCGCCTCGAGCAAGGATGGATCGCCCTCAACAGCTGCGATGAAAACAGCATCAGCGAGGTAGTAGCGGTTCGAGAGGGGCATGGCATTGACGCTGCCGTCTTTTTTAGGGTGAGCCCAATCCATAGCCGTCTGAAAGTCCCGGACAACTGACCCCGGCTGGTCGGTGCGCACGCCAAATCGCAGCGTGAGGAGATCCTCAATACTGTCGGTGCGACGTCGCCCCTGCGCGGCCGCTAAAAGACCGATAACACCAGATTTCGTCGGTTCTCTTCGCGTCGCCCGGGTGGTGAACCGACTGGAGTCTCCCCAGGACTGTAAGGGTCCGGCTAAGCGTAGGAGTAGGACACTCACGACTCGTCCCGCAACAGTGACGCGACCTGCTCACGAACAGACGAGACAAGGTCATCGACGCGCATCTCAGTGCCCATTGATGCTACGGCCTCGGTGCGTGCCCCGATGCGGGTGACAAAGGATGCCACGGGTTCACCGAGGAATGCTTGCTCGCACTCATGCGCATAGTCGGAGAGAGCGCGACACGACGGCTCAACATAGCCCCCATCTGCGGGCTTGACGGCGTTCTCGAATGCCCCGATGAAGCTTGCGGACCGCCCCTTACGGATCTGCACGACGATGGCATCCGGGATCGTATTGTTGGCGAAAGTATTTTGCTTGCCAGTGGGCATAGACATGAGGAACCCACGGACGAAGGCTGAGGCGGCCTGAGCTGTCAGGTCGACATCACCAAGGTTGTTCTCAAGCGTGGACACTGCAACAGTCGCGAACCGGTACAGTGTCTCGGAAGTGAACTCGACGGTGCCGATCATGCCGGCTCCGGCGTCGTCCTCGTCGAGTTTGTAGTCGTCGACTGCGGTGAAGTAGTCAGACTCGATCTCGACAGCGTGCGTGCTCAGCGCGTGAGCAACTTGCACGGCGGAGTCGACGTTGAGATCCTTCGAGTCGGCTACCATGCGCCCGAACAGCGCCACCTCGATCCCGTGGTCAGAATCGGCCGCCTTCTTGGCGTCAGCTGCGCCTATCTTGCCGTCAGTCGTCGCGGCGAGTTCCGCGAGCCGATCGAGCTGCTGGTTCGAGTAGAACACGAGGTACTGCGTGCGCTCGACTCCTTCAGCCCCCGATTCGTCCTTCTTGCGGGGCTTCTCGGCTTTGAGTCCGAGCGCCTTGACGACCGCGAGAGCCCGTTGCTGAGCGTTTTCCGTGGAGAGTTCATATGGGGCCGCCATCAATCGATTCATGAGCAGCTCGACGACCCGCAGGGTCCGCGAACCAGTCTGGTCCGCAGGCAGGAACTCTTTGAAGGAGGTCCGCACGGCTTTCTTCCACGCCTGGGAACTCACTCGCGCTCGCCGCACACCGCCGTATAAGGCCGATTTCGGCGAGCCGGTGTCGTCGCGGTTGACGTTAGACGGCGGGACGCTCTGGATGACGTGGATGTCGACGTAGTACGAGCTCATTGGGCTTCTCCTTGCTTTGTCGTAGTGGAGGGATTCTGATCGTCGGATGGAATGCGGTGAAGCTGGCGTCCCCAGTCCAAGAGGACCCTGCTAGCTGCCGAAGTCTGGATGCGCCACAGATCGGCAGCCAACCGTCCGTGGTCGAGGGGTACGCCCTCAGATCGCATGAGGGTAATGAGGCCGCGAAGGTTCTCGATGCGAATGCCCCATTGCTGGGCGCGACACAGGTGTTGGAACCGTGAGATCGTGCCAGGGTCCCACTCTGGGCCCCCGGAACGACGGGCAGATAGGGTGCGGACGGCCTGACCTAAGCCGATGCCCGGCACGTGCATGGGCTCAGATCGGGATTGTTGATGGATGGCATACAGGACGACTGCGGCATGGACCGCTCGTTCAGCGGCGGTCGCCGGAGCAGCGCCGCGACCCAACAGATCGTCAGGGAGATGTCTTAAGGTGACCTCCCACACCTCGGGGTCGGCTCCTGGCGTCGCGGCGTCGGCATGGCGCAGCGCCGCCATGGTGCGCACTGACCATGCATCACGGGGAGCCGCTAAGTACCCCCGTTGTAGATGATTGACGACGTCCAGCGTCGCCTTGGTGACGTCGTTCCAAGGTTCTGGCATCACTGCTCCTTCCGGGATGTCTTGGTCTCACGTTGCGGGTCTTCTGGCAGCGGGGCCGAGGTGCGTAAGCGAGCCGCGAAGCGCTGCCAGGCGCGGGCGAGATCCATGAGGTCTTCTCGTTCGGTGTTGGGAACCGGAACCATGCGACCCGTAAGGGCTGCAGGGCCGGCATCCCGGCATAGCTGCTCACCGACTGCGTGCATCAGCTGTCGTGCCCGTCGCCGCCATGACAGCGTTGCGGCGCCGATATCGGTAGCTGTCGACAAGAGGCTGAACCACTCGCGATAGGCGGGGTCGAGCGCCGCGTAGCCCATCTCCGAGGCGCGTGGTCGTATGCCTTCCGATTCACTTCCGGTGGCTGCTGCTAGGTCGGTGGCGAGGTTCTGGAGCGCGAAGACCAGGGAGTCCGCCGTTCGTGCGGAGTCGACGGCCAGTCGACCGAGCTGTTCATCGGTGATGACGGCTACCGAGGCGGGCATGGCGTCGTCGATCGTTGTCGTTACCATCGAACTCTGCGATCCATACTCCATACCGATCGTTCGAATTCGAGTCACGTGATCGCCAGGTAAGGCTCCATCGCTGGAAAGGGTTGCGAGTTGCTCGAAAATCTCAGGTCGTAACCATAGGTCGTCCGGTTCCCCCGCTTTTCTCCGGCGGCGGTCGTCTGGGGCTGGTTCACGTACCAGCAGCGGCTCAAGCCCCCGCCACATGGCCTTCGTGGAATCGTGGCTTCGAGGCATGTACACGGTTTCACCCGCCGCCTTCGTCTGGGGGGCACTGAAGCGCCAGGCGGTCATTGAGTCGTTGTGGAGGAGGTATTTCCATTCGACCTTGTCGCCATTGCACAGCAAGACATCGACGACCCGATTACCATCGGTGATGAGGCGCGCTCGCCGGCTTTGCCAGGTGAATAGGTCAGCACATCCGGTAGGCACTGGGTGCTCCCGATCGGGCGCGGCAACTTGCGGAGGACGCTCCCAGACGGGCAAGTCATCTTGAGGGTCGTTTTCGAGGAAAAGGTTGAGCAATAAGGTCTCGGCTAACGACGCGCCCTCGACGATGACGATTCCCATCGGACCGCTAATGCCGGTGCCAATCGGGTAGCCCCTGCCTCCCTTGACTCGGGGATCTCCGATAGCGCCTGACTTGATGCCAGAGACGTCGAAGGCGTGAGCATGGATGAGCCAGCGCGCTGCTTCAGCGAAATCCAGCGAAGAGGTACCGGCCCCATCCCGCGTCGTGAAGAATCTGTCGTTTGCAGGCACCTCGCTGATGATCTTCGTGAGACCGGAATATCCGCCTTTGGCGGTGCGGAGATCAGCGACCTGCATGAACGGGGTTTTGTTGTCGACGAGGTTGAACTTATCATGCCAGCGGTCCAGATAAGTGTCGATCTCGTCGAGCGGTAACCCAGACTGCCACCACTCGCCCCAGTCGTCGACCTTCTCATCGTCACTGCGGAATCGAGCCGTCGCTCGAATGGCAATAGCTAGGAGGAGACGCAGGATCGCAGCTTCCTGGGTGGGAATCTCGCCGGCGAGCCCGCGGAACTCGGTCCCTCGGTGAAAGGCGTCTCGGATCGAGACCTCGGTGACGTCGTTGTCCGGCGTTCTTACGGATATCCACGGCTCATCCATGAGGTTGAATGCGCTCGTCATGCGGGTACTCCATTCTGGGGACGGGGCTCAACTGTGAGTCCCCGACTAAGATCATAGTGAATTTGGCGATCGAGAAGGGTTGAGTTGCCATCGGCGTCTAAGACAAGGACGAGTTGCCCACGCAGCCATGGTGACGACTGCCATGAACTCAGATCAATCGGTGCGTTCTCGAGTTCGGTAATCGTCTGATCGATGTCCCAGGGATTCGACAGCGATCGGGGCAGGGTGACCGTGCAGGATGCGACCGCCCGAGCTAGGTCGCCGCCGGGGGCGCCAAAGAGCGGTAGGTCAGCTCCTGAGAACTCTCCGATGCCGTCCATGAGGTGATACCCACCGGAGTTGGTCTGCTGTACGACGATGACTTCGATGGAGTCCTCGGAATCGCGCACCGAGGCGTGACCGCGTGTGTTTTCCGGGTCGACGGTCTTCATGTCGGTGATTCCCTTCATGAGGCTTGAGGCGCCGAAGGGATCGGAAAGTCGATATGTCATAGCCCGAGACGTGGCTGCCTTGTGGCGCGATCTAGATTCGAGGGCGGCGTCTTCCCCGCGACTCGCCCATGCGTCGGGCCAGGTGAATGTCTCCTCGTATGCGATACGGACGAGTCGAGGAATGTCTTGGGGCACGTTGACGATTCCACTCGAAAGGCCGTCAAGAATAGCGGCAGTGCGCAGTAGGAAGTCGGGCTCGTACACCAGTTCGATGCCCCGGCTGAACTGGGGGCCGTCCTCCAGCCAGGCGTCGACGCCGGTGACGAGACAAGTGGCTTCACGCAGGGGAACTGGGCGTTGTCGGTCGTGCCGATGAAGGCGGCCGATGCGCTGCAGCAGAAGGTCTATCGGCGCGATGTCGCTGATGAGCAGATCGAAGTCGACGTCGAGCGACTGCTCAAGTACCTGTGTCCCCACGACCACCAGCCGGTCGGGTCGGCTCTCGCCCGAGCGTCCAAGGCGCCGAACCAGATCGGCCTCACGACGGGCCCGCTGCGGAGCTAAGAAGCGGGAGTGGACGAGCACGACTTCGCAGTCAAGGCGACTATCAAGGGCATCGAAGGTGTCCTGGGCCCGGGCGACCGTGTCGCGGATGATGCCGATGCAACCACCGTCGGACATCTTGTCTTCAATGAGGTTGATGAGCTCGTCAAGGGAGTCGCCCATAGAGCGGACGACAACCTGTCGTCCCGGCGCCGACGTCGAAGTGCCTTGTTGGGCGACACCATCGGATATCGTGGTCACGATTGGGTACTCATCGGTCGTCGTGAGGACCACCTGCGCGTTTCTTCCGTGGCGCCCCTTAGCGTACGCTAGCGCGAGTTCATGACGTTGGGCCGGTGGCAGCGTCGCGGACATGAGGATGACGGGCGTGCGGTAGGCGCCGAGCCATTCGAGGACGACCTTGAGGTATTCGCGCATATAGACGTCGGCGGCGTGGACCTCATCAATGATGACGACCTTGCTCGCCAGACCGAGGTGGCGTAACACCACATGCTTGGCTTTGAGACCGGTGAACAGTGCCTGGTCGATGGTCCCGACGACGTGGTTGGCCAGGATCGCGCGCTTGCGGCCCAAGAACCACTCATGGACGATCGCCGAAGCTTCACGCTGCGTGCCGGCACCTTCGTCGTAGACGGCCATGGTGGCGTTCCACGGCATGAGCTGCTGGTACTCCTCGTTGAGTCCAGCTTTCGAGTGAGCCAGGGAAATGCTTGACGGGTCCTTGGCTGGCACAGCGTCCAGCCATTCCCGAACTCGACCGAACATGGGATTGGACGTGGCCATCGTCGGTAGACCGAAGAAGATGCCGCCGAGCCCGAACCGTTCGGCGAGCACCTGTGCGCACATGAGGGCGGCCTCGGTCTTGCCGTGTCCCATGGGTGCCTCGATGGCGAGCAGGCCGGGTTCGGGCATGGTGTCCGCAACCTCGACCGCTACGCGTTGCATGGCGTTGGGCGCTCCGTGGGTGAGGGAAGGGAAGCTGGTGCCGAACAACTCGTCCACGGAACCGGGGCAGGGGGCAGGCTGCCAGGGGTGAGGGAGCTGAAGTCTGGCAACGGCTCTGCGGACTCGATCTGGCGTTGGTGTGGCGAAGTCGTAGGGGAACAGCGTCTCCGAGCTGGCGATCCAGTCGGTGACGATAACGAGCGCCTCGCAGACTATCTGCGTCTGGATCGAAATTGGGCTGCCCATCCAGGTGGGCAGGAACTCGTCGGCGCCGGTATGCGCGGCCATAGTGTCGAGCACCTCGTCTCGGGTGGCCTTCCAGAGATGCTCCTCGCGGGCCAGCGACAGCTCGACCTTCTCCACGTCGGCGGACGTTGGGTTCGTGCCGTGGTGGCCACCAACGATGGATGCGATGTTGCGGGCACAGCGGCGTGCCCTGGGGGCATCGGGGTAACGGCTCAGTAGCCAGCTGGTGACGTGAGTCTGGCCTAGCGCACCGTGGGGTATCGGTCTGTCCGGCTTCCCAATGACAAAGCCCTGGCGTTCCATCTGGTCGCATAGGTAGCTCGTTGACGTTCCGTTGGTGCGGGGCAACCGTGCCTTGAAGGCGAAGTCGGCGCTGATCTTGCCGACGTCATGGATCCCCGCCAGGAAGCATACGAACGTCTGGGCGGCCCGCTCCCCGCCAAGAGTGTCCGCCAGGAGCGATCGGATGGATTGTGGTTGGAGTCTCCAGACTTCGGCCATGACTCCGGCAGCATCTTCGAGGTGTTGGACGACCGGGAGCCAGTCTCCTACCTCGTTTGTCTTGCCCCAGCAGGACTGCGCCGGTGGGGACCAGGTGTTGAGCATTGTCGCTTCCTTGCGGTTGATGTTGACAGGAATAGTAACATAAGAGCATGGATCAACTTAACAAGTTGGAAAATAACTGCAGGGCACCCGAAGTTAGTCACCGACCCCCGCAGCGGCGGGGAGAATCGGGCCAGAAACACGTCCTGCCCTACGCCCGCGCACCCCCGCAACGGCGGGGAGGACATCCGAGATGCGGACGACACGCAACTCAACAATGGCTCACCTCTGCATGGGCAGAGCACGCCCCAGGCTACCGGAGCCATGTACACGAATCGTGCGTGGTTAACTCACTTCCACGCTCTGACGGGCGACCTCGAGGAGCTCGCCGGAGGCCACCAGGCGGTGGGCTTCGTCGATTTCGGGGGCGAGGAAGCGGTCTGGCCCGGGGCCAGGAATGGTCTGGCGCATTCGTTCGATGACGTCGGCCACCGGCTTCGAGGGCTCCAAACCGCGCATTTGGATGGCTTTGGCGGCGGTCAGGATCTCGATACCAATGACTGCTCCCATACCGTCGATGGCGCGGCGCAGTTTGCGGGCAGCCGACCATCCCATCGAGACGTGGTCTTCCTGCATGGCTGAGGTTGGAATGGAGTCCACTGAGGCCGGTACGGCCAGTCGCTTCATGTCCGAGACGATGCCGGCCTGAGTGTACTGAGCGATCATATGCCCGGAGTCGACGCCGGGATCGTCGGCCAGGAAGGGATGTAGGTCACGGTTGCGGGCCGGGTCGAGCATGCGGTCGGTGCGGCGCTCACTCATCGACGCGAGGTCGGCTGCAGCAATCGCCAAGAAGTCAAGCACATACGCCACGGGGGCGCCGTGGAAGTTGCCATTGGACTCCACCCTCATGTCGTCGGTGATGACTGGGTTGTCGACAGCCGAGGCCAACTCGACCTTCGCTACCTGCAGGGCATGGGCCATCGTGTCGCGGACGGCGCCGTGGACCTGTGGGGCACAGCGCAAGGAGTAGGCGTCTTGGACTCGCTTGGCGGCACCTTCACGACCGGCCTGGATGAGGTCAGAACCTTCTAGCAAAGCGAGAATGTTGGCGGCCGAGGTGGCCTGGCCTGGATGGGGCCGCAGGGCCTGAAGGTCAGGGGCGAAGACCCGATCAATGCCGCACAGCGCCTGGACGGTCATTGCGGTCGCCAGATCAGCCGTCGGGACGAGGACGTCGAGGTCGGCGAGGGCCATGATCAGCTGGCCGA
>OGSK01000265.1_pt1 | contig 18772 bp, 15 predicted proteins | sample 1573861 | NCBI WGS metagenome assembly OGSK01 (sample SAMN03295834, study PRJEB24534) | human gut metagenome | isolation source: fecal sample 2 from infant 5 | host: Homo sapiens | place: USA: Pittsburgh, PA | collected 2014-07 | reverse complement strand
TCTTCTTGGCCGGGCCCTTGGCCCTCTTCTCGGCCAGCAACTCCTGTGCGCGCTCGGGGGTGATGGCCTCGACCGAGTCGTCCCTGCGCAGGGTCGCGTTGGTCTCGCCGTCGGTGACGTAAGGGCCGAAACGGCCGTCCTTGACGACGATCGGACGCCCGGAGGTCGGGTCCTCGCCGAGCTCACGCAGCGGCGGCTTTGCGGCCGCGCGACCGCGTTGTTTGGGCTGGGCGTAGATGGCCTCGGCCTGCTCCGGGGTGATGGAGAAGATCTCCTCCTCGCTGCCCAGGGAGCGCGAGTCGGTGCCCTTCTTGAGGTACGGGCCGTAGCGTCCGTTCTGAGCGGTGATCTCGGTGCCGTCGGCGGCCGTGCCCACCACGCGTGGCAGGGAGAGCAGCTTGAGAGCATCGTCGAGGGTGACGGTCTCGAGATTCATCGACTTGAACAGGCTGGCGGTGCGCGGCTTCACCTTGCGCTTGGTGCGACGCTTCTTGCCGTCCTTGGTGGTCGTCTCGATGACCTCGGTGGCCTCGTCGTCGTCGAGCACCTCGGTGACGTAGGGACCGAAACGGCCATTGCGGGCCACGATCGGACGGTGGCTGTGCGGGTCCAGCCCGAGCTCGCGATCCTGACCGTTCGGGCTTGCCAGCAGCTCCTTGGCAGCTTTGATGGTGAGTTCGTCGGGGGGAAGGGCGTCGTCGACGTTGGCCCGGTTGCCCTCGGAGTCCTCGACGTAGGTGCCATAGCGACCCACCCGGACGACGACGGAGTCTCCGATCGGGAAGGTGCAGATGGACCGGGCGTCGATGTCCCCGAGCTCGGTGACGAGCTGGTGCAGTCCTTCGTGGCCCTCGGTGGGCGTCGGGACGTCACCGTCGTCGGACTTGGTTTGGCCGAAGTAGAAGGCCGAGAGCACCGCGACGCGGTCAGCGTTGCCGCGTGCAATCTGATCGAGGGTCTCCTCCATGTCGGCGGTGAACTGGTAGTCGACGAGGTTGGAGAAGTGTTCCTCGAGCAGCCTGGTGACGGCGAAGGCCAGCCAGGTCGGAACGAGGGCCGATCCCTTCTTGAAGACGTAGTCACGGCTGGTAATGGTGCGGATGATCGAGGCGTAGGTCGACGGACGGCCGATCTCCAGCTCCTCGAGTTTCGCCACCAGACTGGGCTCGGTGTAGCGGGCCGGCGGACGTGTGTCGTGACCGTTGGCCGTCACCTCGCGCGGATCCAGGTCCTGGCCCTGCGAGAGCTGGGGCAGGCGCTTCTGGGCGTCGTCGGAGGCTCCCTCGTCGACCGACTCGACGTAGGCGCGCAGGAAGCCGTGGAAGGTGATGGTACGACCGGATGCCGTGAAGGTGGCAGTCCTGACGTGACCGTCGGCAACGCTGATCGGGGAGGACGGGGTGGCGCCGATCGTCACCGAGAGAGTCTCGCCCTTGGCGTCAGCCATCTGGGAGGCCAGGGTTCGCATCCAGACGAGCTCGTAGAGCTTGAACTTGTCGCCGGTCAGGCCGGTCTCGGCCGGGGTGCGGAAGTGCTCGCCGGCGGGACGGATGGCCTCGTGGGCCTCCTGGGCGTTCTTGACCTTGGAGGCGTAGATGCGCGGCTTGTCCGGGATGTGGTCGGAACCGTAGAGCTCAGCGGCCTGGCTGCGGGCCGCACGGATGGCCTCCTGAGACAGGGCCACCGAGTCGGTACGCATGTAGGTGATGTAGCCGCCCTCGTAGAGCTCCTGGGCCACCGACATGGTGCGCTGGGAGGTGAAGCCGAGTTTGCGGCCGGCCTCCTGTTGCAGGGTCGTGGTGCGGAAAGGAGCGTACGGACGACGGGTGTACGGCTTGGACTCGACCTTGGTGACGGAGAACGAGGCCTTCTCCAGGGCCTTCGCGATGGTGGTCGCGGTGGCCTCGTCGAGGCGGCGCACCTTGGAGGTGAGGTCGCCGTGGGAGTCGAAGTCGCGTCCGGCAGCGATCTTGGTGTCGTCCAGGGCGACGAGACGAGCGTTGAACTCATCGGACTTGGCGGCCAGAACGGCCTCCATGTCCCAGTAATTGGCGCTGGTGAAAGCCATCCGTTCACGCTCACGGTCGACGACCAGACGGGTCGCCACCGACTGCACACGACCGGCGGACAGCCGCGGAAGCACTTTCTTCCACAGCACTGGGGAGACCTCGTAGCCATAGAGACGGTCAAGGATGCGTCGGGTCTCCTGAGCGTCGACGAGGTCGGTGTCAAGTTCACGGGTGTTGGCGACGGCCTCGTTGATAGCCTTCTCGGTGATCTCGTTGAAGACCATCCGGCGCACCGGAACCTTGGGCTTGAGTTCGTCGAGCAGATGCCAGGCAATGGCCTCTCCCTCGCGGTCACCATCGGTGGCGAGCAGAAGTTCGTCGGACTCCTTGAGCAGGCCCTTGAGCTCACGGATCGTCGACCGCTTCTCCGGGGAGACGACGTAGATGGGGGTGAACTCGTCGTCAACATTGACGCCGGTGCGCGCCCAGGACTGACCCTTGTACTTGGCGGGCACCTCGGAGGCGCTGGTGGGCAGATCTCGCACGTGACCCTGGCTGGCTCGCACGGTGTACTTGGGCCCCAGGTACCCGGCAATCATCGTGGCCTTGTGGGGTGACTCGACGATGACGAGGCTCTTGGTCGGTGACATTCCTGCCTTCTCCGTTGACGTGATGTGGGCTGCCCCGAGGAGGACGGTCCGCGGCCCAATGTAGCGGCACCGTCGCCGGTGGTCGCGCGTCAACCGTAACAACAGCCGTCGCATCGAGCACCTCGAGTTCGCTCGCAACGAGAACACCCTGCCCCCGACGAGCCTGTTCGGCCAGCCTGTTTCGGGCTGGACGGCAGGAGGTCGGAGGCAGGGCGCGTTCACATCCTGCGAGAAGGTCTCAGGCCTGCTTGGTGAGCTTGATGTGCCACTCCTCCGGGCCCTCGGTGAGGTACTCGATGCCGAGGGATCCATTGATCTGCTCGAGCTGGCTCAGCAGGGGCAGCGGATTGTGTGGGGCGATGAGGACCATCGAGGCGCCCGGCTGCAGTTGGGCGAAGGCACCGATGACGGCACCGTGGCGGATGGCGTGCGGAATGGTGCGCACGTCGAGCTCGGGCAGTCCGGCATTGCTTTCACCACAGCTGCAGTGATGGGTCTCGGTGAGGGGGATCTCCTGGTGATCGGTCATCAGTTCTCCTTTTTGCTGATTTACTCACCAAAAATAGCGCACCGAGGAACACCCCTGCCACCGGGGCTAGAGTGGTCATCGTCCACCGGTTCTGAAGGACTCAGGCAGCCTCGAGGATGCCGTGACGCAGGCACTCGCGGACCAGCGGGAGCACCTCGGCGAGGACGTCCTCATGGTCGACCTCGAGGATCGCCGAGACGGCGCCGGTGATCTGTCCCAGGGTGAGTTCCCCGTCGCAGGCTCCCAGCACCCCACCGGAGGCCGTCGTCATCTCCACGGCACGGCACAACCCTCGACGCTGACGCAGCACGATGTGCTCCGGATCGGTGGCCCCGGGGCGTCCGGTGGTCTCGTTGCCGACGTCAGAGGCAATACGCCAGCGCCGGGCTACCAGGTCCTCGTCACTCAGACGAGCCCAGGTGACGGCCTGGGCTCGCTGGGCCATCGTCCCTCCGATGGGTTGTGCGACCTGCCAGGGCCATTCCTCGAAGGACAGATCCGGCTCGTCGCGACCAGCCTTCGTCAGCGTGATCCAACCCAGGGAGACACCGGTGACGTCGAGGGTGTCGAAGTAGGACAGCCACTCGTCGTAGCGAGGACGCCATTGAGGGGATCCGTCGAGGCCGGCGTCAGTGAGCCACGTCTCGATGTATTCGCAGACGTCGAGGTGTTCCCGCTCGACAGCCCACAGGTCACAGCCAGTCCCCTCGACCCAGGTGGCCAGTCGCTCGGACCACGGCTGATCTCCGATGTGGGCCCAGTTGGCGAGAACCTGAAGCATGCCGCCGTCGTTGAGGCGGGCAGGGGCGCCACGGACGACGGCTTCCATCAGGCCGTCGCCGGAGAATCCGCCTTCTCGGTAGACCAGACGCTGACCGTCCGGGCTGGGAGGGGCCATGACGTATGGCGGATTGGTGACGATGAGGTCGAAAGTGTCATCTCCAGCAGGGTCGTAGAGGGACCCTTCCCGAATGTCCACGTCCGCATGGGAGAGACGGCACGTGAGTTCGGCCATCTGAAGGGCTCGTGGATTGATGTCAGTGGCAACGACACGGTCGGCGTGGCGAGACAGGTGCAGGGATTGCACGCCACATCCACAACCCATGTCCAGGGCGCTCCCGACATGGGTGGGAACGGCCATCTGGGTCAGGGACACCGATGCCGGCGAGACGCCCAACACGTAGTCGGAGCGGGTTTTGGTAATGACCCTGTCCAAGCCCGGGGTGAGGTCGGAGACAGTCCAGCCGGAGCCGCCGTCGTCGGGAGAACCGTAGGGACGCAGGTCGACCAGGGCGCGGACCACCGACCCGTCGACGCTCACGATTCCTGCCTCGGCGAGGGTCTCCAGTGGCAGTGGCGAGAGCTGCTCGGCGGGGACCTGCTGTTGAAGCAGCCAGAGCCGGATGGCCCCAGCCAGCGGATCGGTGCGACCCACGAGGGCCCGGGCGGCCGGGGTGGTGCTGTTTCTCGTCAGTCCGAGCTGCCCGGGGTCCCCGATGGCGGCCATGACGGGGTCCGCGAGGAAGCCGATATCAATGAAGGTGTTCCGCAGCTGTTCGATCTCGTCGGCGGTGAGGTGTCTGCCCATGGTGGCAATCTTGGCGCGTGGCCGTTCCATCTGTCCCGTCGATACCCGACGGCAGGACTGTGTCACGACTGCTGGCCAGCCCCCAAGTGGTGCACGTCGATCATCGTGACGCTGCGTCTGGGCGCACCTGTGAGTGGCCGTCATGGCTGCCCGAGGATTGTCGCAAAGCCGTGGAGAAGGCCGGCATCTCACACCCGTGGGAGCATCAGGCGCTGCTCGCAGAGTTGGCGAAAGCCGGACACCACACCGCCATCTGCACCGCAACGGCATCTGGCAAGACCTTGGCCTACCTGTTGCCCATCATGGCGGCGACGGCGTCGACGACTCCGGTGCTGCCTGACCCGCCCACCCCGAATCTGTCGGCCTCCCTGCGCGATTCCCTGAAACGCAACAGCGCCTTGTATCTGGCCCCGACGAAGGCCCTGGCCCACGACCAGGACCGGGTCTGTCGCGAGATCGGGCCGCGCAACTGGCTGGTTTCCACCCTCGACGGTGACTCCGACGACGCCGAGCGTCGATTCGCCCGGGAACAGGCCCGGTACGTCCTCACCAATCCAGACATGCTGCACCACACAGTGTTGCCCTCCCACTCTCGGTGGGCCTCCCTACTGGGAAGTCTGAGGTATGTCGTCATCGACGAGGCACATCGGTACCGCGGGGTCTTCGGGGCCCACGTGGCCCAGGTCATCCGTCGGCTTCGCAGGCTCTGCCGGATGCACGGGGCTGATCCGGTCTTCCTGCTGTCGAGTGCGACGTCGACGAATGCGGCTGAGGCCGGGGCGCGTCTGCTCGGGGTGGAGAAGGTCGATGTCGTCGACGAGGACTGCTCTCCTCATCCGGGACGCGACGTCGTGCTGTGGCAGCCGGCCGAGTCGGTGTCCAGTGACGCCACCGGATTGGTGGCGGACCTTGCCGACGCGGGGATGCAGACGATCTGTTTCGTCGCCTCGCGGTCGCTGGCAGAGGTCATCTCTGCCCACGCCCAGGACCGGGTGACCGGTGGGGCGCGGATCGCGTCCTATCGCGCCGGATACCTGCCCGAGGATCGTCGAGCCATCGAAGCCGGGTTGCAAAACGGATCCGTGCGAGCCGTGGTGGCGACGAACGCCCTGGAGCTGGGGGTGGACGTCTCGGGGATGGACGCCGTCGTCATCGCCGGATATCCCGGACGACTGTCGTCCCTGTGGCAGCAGGCCGGTCGCGCCGGCCGGTCCGGACGTGACGCCCTCGTCGTCCTCATGGCCCGGGAGAATCCGCTGGATCAGTACCTCTTCAACCACCCAGAACTGTTGTTCTCCTCGTCGGTGGAGTCGACGGTCCTGCATCCAGACAACCCTTATGTCCTCGGTCCGCATCTGGCTGCGGCCGCCCAGGAGGCCTACCTCTCCCCTGCCGACGAGGAGTTCTACGGGTCAGCCTTCGCCGGAATGTGCGAGATGTTGGCAGCCCAGAAGGTGCTGCGACGACGTGGGAATCGGCTGTTCTGGACCCGCCCGGGGCGAGCTGTCGACGCCATCGACCTGAGATCGGCAGCTGGCAAGGGGATTGACATCATCGATCGGTCCACCGGTCGAGTCATCGGGGTGGTCGACGAGGCCGCCGGGGATCGAACGGTTCATCCGGGAGCGGTGTACCTGCACCAGGGCGACCAGTGGTTGGTCGACGAGTATGACCCCGCCGAGCACCACGCCCTGGTGCACCAGGGTCTGCCGGGCTACTGGACCCAGCCACAATCGGCGTCAACGGTACGCATCATCCAGGAGGAGAAGCGCCGAGATTTTGGGCCGGGCTATGTGGCATGCGGGCAGGTGGAACTGACCGAACAGGTCGTCGGATATCTGCGTCGCGACGAGATCACCAATGACGTCTGGGACTCCACAGCCCTGGAGATGCCCACCCACACCATGATCACCCAGGCGTGCTGGTGGGTCATCCCTGACGAGGTCGTCGACAAGCTGGGACTGGATGCGGTTCATCTGGCGGGGGCGGCTCATGGTTGCGAGCACACCGCGATCGGGCTGTTGCCGATGTTCTCGCCGTGCGATCGGTGGGATGTCGGCGGGGTGTCGACGGTCATGCTGCCCGATACCGGGGCGTGCACCATCGTCATCCACGATGGCCAGGCCGGTGGGGCTGGTTTCGCGCAGGCCGGTTTCGACAAGGCCGAGGAGTGGTGGCATGCGACCGCTCTGCGGCTGGCCCAGTGTGAGTGCGAGTCGGGGTGTCCTGCCTGCGTCGTCTCGCCCAAGTGCGGTAACGCCAATCAGATGCTCGACAAGGCATCGGCGGCCGCGTTGACAGCGGAGATGGATCCGCTGGGAACCTGATCCCAGTTCAGACGTCGCCTGCCACCCCGGCAATACCTGTCGGATCGCTGGACGATGACCGCCGGTGCGGCGATGGAGTCATCCCCCCAGGGTCTTCGACCCTTCCTTCGCATGAGCGAATTACCTACTGAGAATGGCACCCAGTGACGACGGTGATCCGCCCCAGATCCATGACGAGGTCACGAATTACTGCGGTATCCGTGCATAGTCACCTGGCTGATCATAACCCCGACGCTGGGACGGATCACTGACGGTCTCGACGTCACACGTGTTCTTCCTTGCCAACCTCCTGTTTCCGGCTCACTCGACCGGGCCGGCTCGAGAGGTTTTCACCACCGTCGTGGGCATGCCAGGCAACTCCCATCCGCGGTGGGATCTCACCCCCACATCGACGATGACGGTGAACCCCGTCGGTCCACCACGCACCTCACAAGCCATCAGCTGAGCTCCGTTCGCCCGCACCGTCTGATACGCGACCGGACATCCCGACTCACCGAGGGCTTCAGCTCGTCCGGCCGCCAAGGAAGCCATGTCGGCCACCTCCTCAGCGCGATGACCGGCCGACCACCATCCCGTCACCAGGATGGACAGCCAGACCGCCGCGATGAATCCCACCCCGGCAGCCGCCAGTATCACGGTTCCCGAGCCTCGTTCCCGGCGCGCATCGCGACCACCGGACGAGCAGCGATGACACCACCTCCTCATGACTCCCCCGGTTCCATCGGCGAGCGCGCCTGACCGCGCAGATGAACCGGTCCGAGCCGTCCCAGGGACCGATCAACCTGGACCGTCACCTCGACCCAGCCACCCGAGGACCTGGTTGACACCTGCGCCCCGGTCGGGGCGTGTCTCTCGGCCTGACGTGCCGAGGCTGTGTCGCCACGAGCCACCTGGCGGGCCACCTGGGCAGCCGTCGTGCGACAGGCATCCTCGACGACCACCAGCCCCACCACCCAGCAGCTGGCCACCACGACCAGGGCTGCCGTGATGAGACTGACGGCCATCTCGACCGTCACCATTCCCCGCGACGCGTTCTGTCCGGATCGCCGCGAGGAGCGACCCGGCGTGGCGGACGCCCGTTGACGCCCACCACGACGAGTCAGCCTGATCACGGCAGCATGCCTCCGGCCTTGCCGATGATGCCGACGACCAGCTTGAGCAACTTAGTGAAGACCTCCTGGTGAGTGACGATCTTCAACATCACCAGGGCGAGGGCGACGGCAGCAAGAATGCCGACGGCGTACTCTGCGGTGGCCATGCCGCGATCGATGAGTTTGTTGCGGGCTGCTCGGTATCGTCCCCGAGCTGATGGTTCCACCGCAGCTTCGGTTGAACCAACCAGGTCGAGGGACCTTGCAGAGATGACGGGTTCAGTCGTTGGGTTCTTCTCAGACACTGTCGTCTCCTGTCTGTTCTTGCGGCCGGACCACTCCCGGCCGAGGTGAGGCCCACGCCTCACACCTTCAGTTGTCGTCTGAACCCTCGAGATCCGTCACCTTTTTCATTTCTGTGGACAACCCCCGCACGACCGTCTCAACCCCTTGTGGATAACCACTTTTGCCATGGACATGACGATGACGGCCGCACCCTCAAGCACGGCCGTCACCCTCGTCACACCACCCCGAGCACCATCCCGGCGATGATCGGCACCACCCCAACCAGCAGGAAGGCTGGGAGGTGACAGCAGACCAGCGGGCCGATGGCGTCGACACCGGCCTTGCGTGCCTTCTTCCCCGTCTGCTCAGCAGCAGCGATCTGCAATTGCGCGGCGTGGGCCGACAACAGCTCGCTGACACCCTCGCCCGAATCAACGGCTCGTGAGACGTCCTGAGCCGGATCTCTCCACACCGGCGCCGACGCGAGGACGCTCCAGGCCTTGGAATCCGGAACCCCAGCAGCCAGGGATGACGCCAACCGGCGCAAGTCCTCAGCACAGGGCCCGTCCAAGGATTCCGCCACCGTCGTCACCGCCGATCGCAAGGGCAGGCCGGCCTCCATCGCGCTGGAGAGCATCATGAGGGTTTCTGGCAGTTGGGCCGCCCTCCGCTGCTCCTCCCGCCGATGCGCAGAAGACTCCAGCCGCCCAGATCCCCACCACACCACGGCTCCGGCAGCCCCGGCGACCACTACTGCCACCGGGAAGGACCAGGAAACTGCGGCCATGACCCCGCACCCGGCCGCCAGGCCCGCCACGACCCGAACCTCGGGAGCGGGGGCACCGCTGCGAGGGGCAAGCCAGGCCGGAGAACGTTTTCGAGATTTCGTTCGAGATTCCCCCGCTGGTAGGACGATCAGCCAGGCCGCTACTGCAGCCATCACCATCGCTGGAATCAGCGTTCTGTCCACATCGATGTCCGTCATGGCAGGGCCTCCCTCGCCACACGATCCGCCAGGGACTCGCTCCACAGCACCCCGACACAGGCCAGCAGGGTCGCACCCACCAGGCAGGCCCTCCCCAACCAGGTGGTCGTCAGGAAGACCGTCGGGCGCGCCCCGACGAGATGTCCCATGAGCAACCCGACGAAGGGCAGCAGGCCCATGATCCGTCCAGACGCCCTGGCCGCGGCGAGTTCGGAGTCCAAGGTGGCTTCCAGGCGAGCCCGCCGAGCGGTTCCTTCCGCCACTGACTTGGCAGCTGGGGCGAGTGGAGCACCTGTCGTCGCGGCCAACTGCCAGGCATGGGCCAGGGGCACCAAACCCGCCATTCCCGGTTGACGGGCGGTCGCGATGAGGGCGTCGGGAACACTTCCTCCCACCGCTTGGGCCCTCTTGGCCCGGGCCAGCACCTCGACATCGTCAGCAACGTGGTCCAAGGCCATGGCCGGGATCTCCCCGACCGACACTCGGCCTGCCAGGGCTCTCGTCGCCCGAGCCACTTCCTGTCCGCCTCTGAGAGTCTGGGTTCGTCGTCGCTGTCTCCGCACGACGATGAACACCGTCCCTCCCACTGCAGTGGCCATGACGGCCCACACCACACCGCTGATGCCACACACCAACCCGACGGCCACAATCCCGGCCGGCACCACTGACCAGGCTGGCGGGCGTCGTCCCTCTTGTCGTCTCATGGGAGGCGGGACCACCATCCACACCGCCACACCCATGAGGGCCGCGGCCGCCACGATCATCATGGGGCCACCTCCGTCCCCAGCAGCTCGGACAATCTCCCGGCACCCGCACCGAGGCTCGTTGCACCATCCGCGTCCCATCGCACGGCTGGCAGCACAACTGCTCGACCGTCGACGTCAGTGAAGACGCCGATCTCGGCCACCCGTCGACCTGACGATCCCCGTTCCAGGTGGATGACGGTATGCAGGGCTGCGGTGATCTGGGCCGAAGCCGCGTCTCGCGACAGGCCGCCCAGGGCGGCAAGGGCCTCCAGACGAGCTGGCACCTCGGCCACACCGTTGGCGTGCACCGTCCCGCATCCGCCCTCATGACCCGTGTTGAGAGCCATGAGGAGGTCCCGCAGTTCGGCACCTCGCACCTCTCCCAGGACGATCCGATCGGGCCTCATGCGCAGGCACTGCCGCACCAGGTCCGTGAGGGTGACGGAACCTTTGCCCTCGGAATTGGCGGCCCGAGCCTCCATCGACACCCAGTGCGGATGGTCTATCCAGATCTCCCGGGAATCTTCGACGATGATCAGCCGCTGATCCGCTGGCAGACTCGTCAGCATTGCCGACAGCAGGGTCGTCTTGCCGGTTCCGGTGCCTCCAGTCACCAGGAAGGCCAGCTTGCGGATGAGGATCTCGTCGATGATCTGTCGGCACCCCGGGGTCATCGATCCCCAGGCCACCCAGTCGTCGAGGGACAGGTTACGTCGCGATGGCACGCGCAGGCTGAGACAGGTTCCCGGTCGGGCCAGGACGTCGAGGACGGCATGAACTCGGGTGCCGTCGGGCAACCGGGCATCCACCCACGGGTTGCCGTCATCAAGACGACGTCCCACCGCAGCTGCCAGGCGCACCGCCAGCGCCCGCACTTCCTCTGGTCCACTGAAGGTGACGTCGGTCAGTTCCAGCCCCTTGCCGCGGTCGATAAACACTTGGTCCGGGCCGTTGACCAGGACATCCGTGACCCCATCGGTCACCAGGAGAGGCTCCAGACGGCCCGCCCCGGTACTGGTCCGACGCAGCTCCTCGACGACTGCCAATACCGTCTTGTCGGAGGCCACCCGACCGCAGTCGAGGATGGCGTGGGCGACGTCCATCGGCGTCCAGTCACGGCCAAGACCTGCCAGCCGACGACGCACCTGCTCGACCAGCTGACGGTCTGGCTCGTCGCCGCTCATGCGCACATCACCACCTCAGCCAGATCCTGGCACCGGCGACGCCATCGTCGAGATGCCACCACCCACGGTGCCTCGGCGTCACCCTGCCCACGAACCAGACGGCGGTCATCCCTCACCACGACGTCCGGTCGGACCCCCAGTACCGACTCGATGTCCTCGTCACACATCGATCGCCCAGGGCCACGCCTGACCACCAGCAGGTTGGGCAGGTCCTGGCCTCGCGCGGTCATGACAGACCTGAGATCGGCGGCGACCACACCGACCCTGACGTCAACCGACACCTCCGGGGCCGACATGTGTCCTGGATCCACCACGACGAGATCGTGATCCCCCGCCAGGGAATCCACCACGGCCCGGCGCGCCGCTGGAGGCACCTGGGCGCCCACCCTTCCCGCGCTGACCACCTCGACGCCGTCAATCGATGGCAGGTGGGACCCCAGATCGGTGGTCACTCCACGCGCCGAGGCCAACTCAGGCCACCGCCACCCGTCCGTCCTCTCGATACCCAACAACAGATCGATCCCGCCGGCGTGAGGATCGAGCTCGACCAGCCCGACCTTCATCCCTGATCTCGCGGCAGCCCATGCCAGTCCGACCGCCAGGGTGCTCACCCCGGTGCCGCCACCACTCGAGTCCACCTGCACCACCGTGGCCTTCGCGGTCGCGGCCATTTCGTCATGGAGGATCTCGGTGAGCACCTGGTTGGCCCGCGGCACGACGATGACGCTGGCCGACAGTCCTGCCGACCACCGTGCAGCCTCCTCGGCGTCGAAACCGACGACATGGGTTCCCGGCCGAGCCGACAGGCCCCAGGCCATCACTGTCCCGGCCATGTCGGCACCCACGAGCAGGGGGCCGTGACGCGACCATGCCCGCGCCACGGCGTCCCGATCTGCCACGACCTCGACGACAACCCCGCCACTGGCCGCCACCGACCCGACGACTTCGGACAACCGGCTGTCTCGACTCACCAAGGCCACGGAGTTGGCGTCCGGGGCAGCGTCCTCGGCGGGCTGGCGCAGCGCCAGGTCCCGTCTTTCTCCAAGAATCCTCATACCTTCAGTGTAAAAATTAACAACACCCGAAACCCGGTCTGACAACGGGAAACACAGAAGGCGCGGCTCACACCGCGCCTTCGTTGTCAAAACAGTGCTACCGTCTCATGCCATGACCAACAGGTTCGATACCACCGGCAACGGGTCCATCTACCGCACCACTACCTCGAGCGGGATAGGCGTCTACCAAGCCAAAATCATCCTCAAAGACAACCAGACCGGCACAAAATACTCCATCACAGGCACAGGGTCCACCAAAAAACAGGCCATAGAAAGAAGAACCAAAAACCTACAACGAAAAATCCTGAAACTCGACAGAAACGCCGACACCAAACCCGCAACACAAACAAAAACCAGAATACGAGCCAAGAAAAAAGGGCTTACATTACAAGAGTTCCTCCCCATAGCCGAAAAAATCCAAGGAAACAGAACCAAACAACAAACCAAAAACCTACAACGACGCAGGTTAGAAAACCACGTTTTTCCGTGGATAACCCAACCCATGGAAAAACTCACCAGCACCCAGCTCGAAACCCACTTCTACACCACTTTGCCGAACAACGGCTACACCGAGTTTTCAATTAACGTCGCCTTCAAAGCGACAAAAATGCTCCTCAACCGCGCAGTCAGAGCGGGATACATCAAAAGCAACCCAATGGCCAACATCACCATAAAAAACCCGGTCTCCAAAATCTCACAGGAAGACCAACAATACCACAACAAACGAGTTGCCATTTTTAAACACCTGCTTAAGGAACTCTCCGACCCCAACCACCCCAACCATGAACACTACCCGATGATACTCATGATGGGGTTAGGAATGCGAAGGGCAGAAATATTAGGGCTCGCTTGGGGAGACATCCTCAACCTCACAAAAAAAGGCCGAGCCATCGCCTACCTACACCAACAGCTCATATACATTCCGCACGAAGGATACCACCTACAGCAGGCCCTCAAAAACGAAAAAGACAGAAGGCTCACGCTACCCGAACCACACCGAAAAGCACTACTCAACCTCAAAAAACAATGGGACCCAGAACAACGAGACGACTTGGCGCGAAACCTCGTCTTCACCCACAACAACAAAGCCATCTCCTACGCCAACTACAACAGGATATGGCGCAAAGTCCTCACCGACTACATGACCAAAGACGGAAGACAGCTACGAAAAACCGACCTGTGGCGACCACACTACAACCGCAAAATAGCGGCAACCCTCCTCGTTGAAAACGGCGTCCCCGTCAAAGTCGCAGCAGAATACCTCGGACACAACCCCGTCATCATGCTACAAATCTACGAACAAGTCAGCCGAGAACAACTCACCACAGCAAGCGACACACTGGCAGACGCGCTTGGTCTCACAGACTGACAAAAGAGAGAAAAAAGGCCATCAGCGCACAACCCCCCAAAAACAGCAAAAACAGCAAAAACATCCTGAAAAGCTGAAAAACGATGCCCTGGGAAAACGTAATAATCCGTCTCTCAGGGCGTGTGTTTGTAAATCGAAAATAAGGGCTTTCAAAGAGTGAAGAAAACAGGCACTCAGGAACTTCAAGCCAAGGGAAGGAAGATTGAAACAAGCCAAGAAGCTGTAGAAACCTGTAGAAACCTGTCTGAAGCTGTAGAAACCTGTCTGAAAATCAAAAAACTTCAATCCGCAATTTAGATTTTTTCAGAAGAAGAAGAAGAAGGAAGAAGACATAGTAGTATCTTTGACCCTCACCCAAATCAGAACTTTTAAAACCTAAAGCTCATTGATTTGCTTTCACAAGGGGAGATTTTTCTTGAGGCGGGAACCCCACCGCAACCTCACTTTTCCCGGGCTCCTTAGTCCAAAACCCAATCTGTAGCTACATTCGCCACGTAAATCTCAAAAATGGCGAAGATTAGGTCTCCCCCTCAGGCGGCATTCCTACTTGAATGCTTTTTCGGGATACTAGTTTAAAACTAGCTTGGACTCCCTCAATCAGCGCTGTTCTTCACCAGTTTGCTTCACAGCCGACCCGATCGAGGCGCCCCATCCAACGCCCTCCACGCAGAATGGCATCTCAGACAGGGACTTTTGTCCGCCAAATCGCCTAACCCTTCCCGTTTCTTTTTTTCTCACTTTTACGGTATCGGGCTTGTTGGACTTACTGAATGACGGACCGATTTATAAATCGCAGAATGTTTCTAATGAGAGTTGTCGAGCAGGACGAACAGGCGCGACACAGCAGGAGCAAGACGAACAGGCGCGACACAGCAGGACGCAGTTTCGCGGGCAGGCAGATTTTCAGGCAGGCGCAAGAAGGCGCAGACGCAGCTCAGACGCAGCAGGACGCAGTTTCGCGCAGTTTCAGGACCAAGTTTAAGTAGATGTAAGCAGCGGCCAGGAAAGGCGCTCAGATTAATCGTTGCGGCCACCACCCCCCGCGCCGCGATTTCCAAAAGAAGATGGGGAGGCAATCGTTGTTTTGAGGCCAAAAACGATTGATTTAATTGGGATTTCGGCACAGTAGCCTACCCAGACCATTTCTCGATTGAAAAAACACCTTCAAATCTGAGTTGACACAAACAGCTCATCCGCCCGACACACAGTCGCAGAACCCAACCCCTCTCTACGCATCGACACAACTCCGCCCAGCAGTTGTTAGAAAAAACCCACGACAACAAGGAACCGCCACAACGTATAGGAGAACAAACATGTCACTACCAACATTCAACATGACACAGCTCAAGGGCGCATCTGTAGACCTCACCACAGTTGGCACCTACACAACCCACGAAACCGAACCGGAAGGAGAGCTCACAACCATCGTCGAAACACCAAAACCGATACCAAACAAGCAAGAACTTCACAAAAAAACCCAAGCTTTCGGCGGCAAACGACACGTCAGCAAAGCAAGAATTACAGACAGAGACGTGGAGTATCTTGAGTTTCTCGGGAACTTTCCAGCCGCAACCGCAGAGATTTTGTCCATACTTTTCACCAGGAGAGCAACAAGATTTAATGAAGCGGACACCATCACCAGCCTTGACACCATCTACAAACGGCTGGACAAAATGAAAAAACTCGGCGTTGTAGAGTTCTACCGCAACCCAATCAGTGGCGAAAAACACTACTCCATCACAAAATACGGGCTACAAATGATGGGCGTCCTCGGCTACGACACAACCGGCATGAGCAGGTTAGACGGTCTCTCCCTCGAAAGATTGAACCACACCACCCAAATTGCGAGAGCAGCAGCTACCCTCATCTCGCCCAAAAAGTTCTACTCCGACGTCGATTTTCCCCAACTCAAAGTTAACGAACTCGTCTCAGAACAAAAAATGCGAGCCGATTTTGCTCCCATCAAACAGTCGCTCCAGGTGAAAAACAGGATAGACGGAGACGGAAACTACGGAGACTGGAGGCACAACGAACTCAAGAAACAGCTCTCAGACATCAAGAACAACCGGCTCACCTGGGACAGTTTCATCGTGTCCAGCCCCTCACTCTTGACAGTTGGGCACCCCAAAACCCATGACGAGAGGCTCAAAGACTGCCATCAGCCAGACATAGCAGTTGTCCCAGCCGGGAGAACAACACCACGAAGCGAAAATATTTTGGTGGAAGTCGAACTCAGCAGGAAAAGTTGGCAAGAATACACAGAGATTTTGGCAACTTTCGCAGAAGAGTTTAACAACCCATTTGTATACAACAGGGGCATCTACTTCACCACCATACCGCAGCTCAACAAAATTCTACGAGCAGTCGACCAACAAAACGGCTTCGGTCTCTTTGACAAAGGGCAACTTTTGGTGCTCCCACTCGTCGACAGAGACGGAAAAAAGATTGACCCGAAAGCAAAAATATACATCGGGAGGAGCTGATGATTGATTTTGTGAAGGAAATCTTCGGCCCAATCGTCGAACTCCTCTGGGAAGCAACCGAACCCATCCATCAGATAGCCCTCTACATCGCCGGAGGATTGCTTCTAGGCGCCTTACTCATCCGTATGTTTATACCTGTCGGGGTGAGGCTCTTTACACGCCTCAAAGACAAAAACACCAAAGACCAGCAACGAGTGAAGGCAGTGTTACTCGCCCATGAAGGCTTGTGTGAGCTCTACGCACCCGCAAAAAACTACACAAGAGACAGAGGAGAGGACGAAAAATTCAGGAAACGAGCTTGGCTCTCTCCGTATCCTCGCGCTGTGAAGGCATCATACAAGCGCAACAGAGTTAGCAAGACCGAGGTGTTGGAAGCACGAAAGCAGGTCAAAGACGCATCACGATACATCGACATCAAGGGAGACGACCCCGAACACTACGAGATAGCTCTACAACTCGATGGACGCGACCCCGACACTTTCCGACACATGACAGGACGGTTGAAATCGCAGCTCGGGCTACACAGCTTGGAGGAAAAACCCACACGCGACCCCTACGTCATCACCTTCATCGCCCACGAAACCGAACCGCGAGACATGTTGGCTGAGCAAAAAACAGGGGGAGAATTCTTCACAGAGCACCCCGCAACGACCCCCAACAAGATACCGCTGGCCGTGAGGGAGGACGGGAAACCGTGGAGCCTCGCCACACACCACACGTTGATTTACGGCATGACAGGCAGCGGGAAGGGGTCGGTCATACACGGTGTCATCACCCAGTTAGCCCCATACGTGGAGGAGGGAAGGTGCCAACTGTGGGGCATCGACCCCAAAGCATCAGAGCTACGACCCTACCAGGACACCAATCTTTTCAAGGCAGTTGTGTATGAGACAGACGACGCCCAAAAGCTCATTGAGGACCTGTATCGGACCATGAAAACACGCGCCAAAAACAAGACAGTGGACCTCAAACACGCCGAGCTGGGACGAAGCCTCAACGCCACAAAGAAAACACCCATGATTGTGTTGATTGTTGACGAGATGTTGTCTCTACTCTCCTCCATCAAGAGCAAAGGCAAAGCAGGAACCAAAACCCTCGGGCTACTGACAGAAATTTTGGCTCAAGGTCGCTCTCTCGGCATCTACGTCATCGGCGCAACACAAGCTGTAGACACAGAACTGTTGGGCAGGATGAGGCAGAACTTCGCCAACGCCATCATCCTACGACAAGAAAGCGCCTACTACAACGACTTGTTTCTTGGCGAAAAAGCCGGAGAGCGAGGCTACAACTCCACAGAGATACCGGTGTCAACCAAGGCCAACGGCTACGCCTACGCGGGAATTGGCTACGTCAAAGAGGAGACAGGAGACCCCGTGAGGGTCAGATTTGCCTACTCATCAGACCGAGACATAGCCACCCTGTGCCAACAATTCATGCCCGACGAACAATGGGAGACAGCCACCAATACCCACGACTACGAGGGCCTCCCATCCATTGCCGACTTTGAATGAGAAAAACCTCCGCGGAAAAATACTGAAACCCCTTGTCAGAGAAGGCCAAACAATTTTTACGCTAAGAGCATAACGTTAGGGTATGGGGAAATCAACCGTTGATGAAACCCCTTGTCAAGCGTCCTTTGTGGTTATTTTTCTCAATTCGTTAGAGAACTAACTGACAGTTAAAAACCTAACGTGAGGAGAAGCCAAATGAGCGGTCAGACAGTGGCGTATATCCGGGTTAGCACCGTGGACCAGAACCTTGACAGACAGCGCGACATTTGCGAGGGAGTAGACAAAATTTTTGAGGAAAAAGCATCCGCAGGAACACGAAACAGGCCAGTGTTGAAGGAGATGATGGATTATCTGCGAGAAGGGGACACCCTCATAATCCATTCTCTTGACAGATTGGCCAGAAATACCCTGGATTTGTTTAACATCCTGGACGAACTCGATAAAAAGGGGGTAAGGGTCAAGTTTGTCAAAGAACAACTAAGCTTTTCGTCATGGGCGACGGCCAGCCCGATGGAAAGACTACAGCTATCCATCGTCGCCGCTATTGCCGAGTTTGATAGGGCCAAAATCAAGGAACGACAACGGGAAGGAATTGAAAAAGCCAAAAAGAAAGGCAAATACAAGGGACGGAAGCGCAAGCTCAACGACAAGCAAGCCGAATACGTGGCAGAGAAGGTGAAGCTCGGGATACCCAAGGCTCAACTCGCCCGGGAGTTTGGCACCACCACGACCACCATCAACCGAGAGCTTCAACGCCTTGCCGCCAGAGAGGCCGCAGGAGGCCCTCTAACGCGACAGAATTGCTCGGGGGTATAACTTGTCGGGGTCAAGGCCGTTAGGCCGTTAGAGGGGCCAGCGTTGTCAAAAATAACTGACATCAAGCATAAGGTTGTCAAAAACTACGAAACCCCAAGTCAGACAGGGGAGAAAGAGGGGGGACGCATACCTTCAGTTGTCGTC
>OGSK01000250.1_pt1 | contig 19898 bp, 16 predicted proteins | sample 1573861 | NCBI WGS metagenome assembly OGSK01 (sample SAMN03295834, study PRJEB24534) | human gut metagenome | isolation source: fecal sample 2 from infant 5 | host: Homo sapiens | place: USA: Pittsburgh, PA | collected 2014-07 | reverse complement strand
CGTGCCCCTTGCATCGGCACCTGACGCAGTAAATCTTCCGCTCCGACGAGCGTCAGTGTTTCGGCGCAAGTAAATAAAAATTCAAACTGCTCCGATTGCGGCAACGTCGTATGACATACCCCGAGATCCGTCTCACCGGCGAGAAGATCCTCTTGCTGCACACTCGTGCTGCCTTCTTTCAGTTCAAAACGCACGTTGGGATATTCTTTATGAAATCCCGCCAGTACTCGATGAATAAAGCGCGGCGACCGTCCCGGCGAAATACTGAAGTGCAAGGTGCCGCGTACCTCTCGCGTCGCCGTTGCCATTTCATCACCCGCCAAGTCCTCTAAAGCGCAAATTTCTTTTGCACGCTGATAGAAGATTTCCCCGGCTTCCGTCAGGTGCAAACGGCGACGACCGCGCGCGACAACGACCAGCTTAGTTTCGAACCGTTTTTCCAAAAGCTGAAGCTGCTTACTCAACGTCGGTTGCGTAACATGCAGGTATTCCGCAGCGCTCGTCATATTGCCCGCGTCCACCATCGCCATAAAATTACGGTAATACTCAGTGTCCATGGCTTCCTTTCCGCGCCAACCCATTATATTTAGCGCTAAAATATATATATTTATTTGATAATATAAAATTCCTCTATAGTTTACATTATTTAGTATATTGTAACACATATTATATATATTTTTTAGCATGTAAAGATGATGAATAACGTTTTTTTCTTTGCTCGAGCGTTTATTTTTTCGCGCCGAAATCATGGCCTGACCGTTCCCGAAAAAATTGCAAGCATGCTATACTGTTTTAATAGGAGAATTAAACTCAAAGTCCCATACGTATCTGTCTACAATTACCGAATGGGTTCGCCTGCGGATGTATTTCTGCGATGACAGGCTCACAACAGCATCCGTTCTTTCCTTTCACTGCGCCGTTTTCTTTGTTGTGTTTCGTATCCGTCGACCGGATGATCCCGGTAGCGACTTCGGCTACCGGGTATTTTTCTGTCCGTTCCCGCGCGGTACGCGAGGCCAGCATTACATTTATATATTTTTTACTTACATATAAACTTTCGGAGGAAAGTATGACACTGGCTGACTTACGCCCGGGCGATATCGCTATCGTCACGGGACTTGCGCAAACGAGCTTGAAGCGTCGTTTGCAGGATTTGGGGCTGATCGAGGGCACGCGCGTCACCTGCATCGGCATCAGCCCGCTCGGCGACCCCAAAGCATTTGCGGTGCGTGGCACCGTCATCGCGATTCGCGCGACCGACAGCCGCCACATCTCGGTGAGGAGTTGTTGAGATGACTCCCGCCATCGCCCTCGCCGGCAATCCGAATGTCGGCAAAAGCACCGTTTTCAATGCCTTGACCGGATTACATCAACACACCGGAAATTGGCCCGGTAAAACGGTGGAGACGGCGCACGGCTACTACGAAGATGCCGACGGCCGACTGGAGCTGGTCGATCTGCCCGGCTGCTATTCCCTTTTGGCGCATTCTGAAGAAGAGGAAGTCGCCCGCGATTACATCTGTTTTGAACAACCGGCCTGCGTGATCGCCGTGTGTGACGCGACCGCGTTGGAACGCAATTTAAATCTTGTGTTGCAAATTATGGAGACCACACCGCAGGTGGTCGTCTGCGTGAATTTACTGGACGAAGCGGCGAAAAAAGAAATTTCTGTCGACTTGGCGCAACTGGCCCGTCGTCTGGGCGTTCCCGTTATCGGTACGGCGGCCCGCTCCAAGAAGGGGCTCGATGATTTGATCGCCACGGTCAAACAGCGTCATGTCGCTTGCCGGCAACCGCAAAAGCACGTTTACCCTGAAGCGATGGAAGCGGCGATCGCCAAATTGGAACCCGAACTCGTTCCGTACGTCGGCCACAAAGTGAGCCCGCGCTGGCTCGCCATACGTCTTTTGGAGCGCGCCGCCGGCATGTCGCAGGCGATGGAACGATACCTCGGCATCAATTTATATAAAATTCCCGCCATCGCGCAGGCGCTCACCGCGGCGCAACGGGATTTGGTGCTGGCCGGGTTCCCGCAAGAGGAACTGCGGGACGCGATCAGCGAAAGTTTCATTCGCCGCGCGGAAGCCATCAGTCGAGAGGTCGTTACCTTTCATAATCCGCATTACGCGCAACGGGATCGCAAACTCGACCGGTACTTTACCGGTCCGTATACCGGATTTGCCATTATGTTTCTTTTGCTTTTAGGCGTCTTTTGGCTGACGATTACCGGTTCCAACTATCCTTCCGAAATTCTAGCGCGGATTCTTTTCGCCGGTCAGGATTGGTTAGTCGATCGCGCCGTCGCTCTGGGGATATCCGAGGCGATCTACGGTCCGCTTTTATTCGGCGTGTATCGCGTCATGGCCTGGGTCGTTTCGGTCATGTTGCCACCGATGGCGATCTTTTTCCCGCTTTTCACCTTACTCGAAGACCTCGGTTATTTGCCGCGTGTCGCGTATAACTTGGACCGTTGTTTTCAATACTGTAAAGCCTGCGGCAAACAGGCTCTCACGATGTGCATGGGCTTCGGTTGCAACGCGGCGGGCGTGACCGGCTGTCGGATCATTGATTCGCCGCGCGAGCAGCTGATTGCCATCATCACGAACAATTTCGTGCCCTGTAATGGCCGCTTTCCGACGATAATCGCGATGATTTCCATGTTTTGGATTGGGACTTCAGGCGGAATTTTAGATTCTCTGGGAGCCGCCTTTTGGCTCGCTATGGTCATTGTCGTCGGTGTCATCGCCACGCTGGTAGCTTCCAAGCTGCTTTCCATGACCGCGCTGAAAGGAATTCCCTCCTCGTTTACGCTCGAACTGCCGCCGTTTCGCCAACCGCAGATAGGCACCGTCATCGTGCGTTCGCTGTTGGACCGAACGCTCTTTGTACTGTGGCGCGCCGTCAGCGTCGCCGCGCCCGCCGGACTCGTGATTTGGTGCTTGGCCAATCTGCAATATCATGGCATCAGCTTAGTCCGACACATGGTGAACGCGTTAGAGCCGCTGGGCTACCTCATGGGGCTGGACGGCACGATTTTGACCGCGTTTATTTTAGGCCTACCGGCGAACGAAATCATTTTTCCCTGCATGATTATGATTTATCTCGCCGAAGGCGCTTTGCTCGATATCGATAATCTCTCCACCTTGAAAACGCTTTTGCTCGACCACGGTTGGACCTGGCTCACCGCCCTGTGCGTGATTTTATTTTCACTCATGCATTGGCCCTGCGGCACGACCCTGCTCACGATTCAAAATGAAACGAAAAGCTGGCGTTGGACAATGCTTGCCGCATTACTTCCTACCGTTATGGGCATCCTCACCTGCATAACTGTCGCCGCTATCGTTCGAAGCGTAGGCGGCGCATAAAAAAAGACCTCTTCGGAGGTCTTTTTTATGTCATTCAGCAGCTCACGGGAAGAACGGCCAAACGATAGGAATCACAATCATCGAAACGATGAAGCCGACAATACAGAGCGGAATACCGACTTTCAGGTAATCGTTGAAATTGTATTGGCCCGGTCCGAGAACCAGGGTGTTCGGCGGTGTCGCAACCGGCGTCGCAAAGGCGGCGGAAGCGGCGATCGTGATCGCGACCAAGACTGCTTTCGGATCCGCATGCAAGGATTGCGCCATCGAAATGCCGAGCTGTGCCAAGAGCGCCGCCGTCGCCGTGTTGTTCATAAACTGCGTCATAACGTTGCTCAAGAGGTACATAATCGCCGCGATAACGAGCGGGTTCGGGCTGTCCCCGAGCCAGCCGACAACGGTATCGGCAATCAATTTACCGGCGCCCGATTTATCCAACGCAGTCGCGATCGGCATCATGCCGGCGAAGAGGAAAATCGTTACCCAGTCAATCGAGGCATACGCCTGTTTTTCTGTCATACATCCGGTCAAGACGGCCACCAGCGCGCCGATTACGGCCGCGGTCGTAAGCGATACACCGAGCTGTTTGGAGAAAACCATCGTCAGTACAACACCGATCAAAATCAAGAGCGAAACGATCTGTTTCGTTTTGCTGTGGTTGACAGTCGACGGATCAACTTCCTGTTCCACTTCGACTTCCGCATCCAGATCATGCGACGGCAGCAAGCGTTCACCGACCGTCAGCATGAACGCGATGGTAACGAGCGAAAGCGGAATACCCATCCAGGCAAATTCGAAGAAGCCGAATGTCGGCAAACCCGCGTTGGCCAATGCACCGGTAACGATAATATTCGGCGGCGTACCGACCATAGTGAGCGTACCGCCGACGTTCGCGGCAATCGCCATCGGCATCAGGAAGCGCGAACCTTTCAGTTTCGCCGCCGCGCAGATGCCGGTAACTACCGGGATCAAGGATGCGGCCGTACCGGTGTTGGACAGTACCGCACTCATGATAATCGTAACGAGCATAACGCCGCCCATCAGGCGCGTTTCACCCGTGCCCGCCAGGCGGACAACACTTTCGCCGATTTTTTGCGCCATACCGGTATGGAACAAAGCCGCACCGATAATGAACATGCCGGCGAACAGAACAACCGTCGAGTTCGAAAGACCCGAGAATATTTGTTTTTCAGAAATAACGCCCAACAAACCCAGCGCGATCGATCCCCCCATGGAAGTAATCGCAAGCGGAATCAGTTCGGTAATGAACAGCAATGCGACGACGCCCAGGACGCAAAGAGTAATAATAGCAGGACTCAAATCAACACCTTCTTCCTATAACAACTGTAACATTTGAAAAATAGGTAAGTGGTTCGGGCAAGAAAGTAAGTGGAAAAAAAGTTTATTGCATGGCTTGCAACATGGCAAGCATCGTGCCGGCCGCAACTGCCGTGCCGATAACACCGGCTACGTTCGGTCCCATCGCGTGCATCAGAAGGAAGTTCGACGAATTGGCTTTCGCGCCGACCACCTACGATACGCGCGCCGCCATCGGTACGGCTGATACGCCCGCCGAGCCGACCAGCGGGTTGGTCTTGCCGCCGTCCAGCTTCGTCATCAATTGACCGAAGAGTACGCCGGCCGCCATGCCACCGATGAAAGCGACCAATCCGAGACTGATAATTTACAGCGTCTGCAGATTCAAGAAGCTTTCCGCCGACATCGTGATACCGGTACCGAGCGCGATGAAAATCGTAACCGTATTCATCAACGCGTTCTGCGCCGTATCCGACAGACGATGCGTAACGCCTGACTCGTTGATCAGGTTACCGAACATCAGCATACCGAGCAATGCCGTGATCGAGGGCAAAATCAAAGAAATCAGGATCGTCGCGGCGATGGGGAATACCACCTTTTCAAAATGCGTCACATGACGCAGCTGACCCATGACGATTTGACGTTGCTTTTTCGTGGTGAACATTTTCATAATCGGCGGCTGGATCAAAGGAACCAGAGACATGTACGAATACGCCGCTACCGCGATCGCGCCCAAGAGTTCCAGTGCGAGTTTGGAAGCGAGGTAAATCGATGTCGGGCCGTCCGCTCCGCCGATAATACCGATGGCCGCCGCCTGCGGTACCGTAAAGCCCAGGAACATGGCGCCCCCGAGCGCGACAAACACGCCGATTTGTGCGGCCGCTCCTAAAAGAAGCGTTTTGGGATTCGCGAGCAGCGGACCGAAGTCCGTCATCGCGCCAACCCCCATGAAAATAAGTGGCGGAAAAATTTCATAATGAATGCCCGCGCTGATAAGTGCAAAAACTCCTTCTTCAAAACCGTTTTTCGGTAAGTTCGCCAAAATACAACCGAAAGCGATCGGCCCTAAGAGTAAAGGTTCATACTCTTTGACAAACGCCATATACAGCAATAAAATGCCGACAAAAATCCAGGCCATGACCCAGGGAAAAAGCAATCATACCGCTGTCATGCCATACTGATGTGATTGCTACTATGAAGTCTGTTGCAAAACTTCCCAATTGACCTCTCTCCTTTCTTCTAAAGGGCGGAAAGCTCCGCCCGCTGCCAATGTCCGATCGCTGTTTGCTCCGATGGACAAATCCTTTGCCATGGCTGAAAACGGGGTGCCGCATGACGAGGTAGCGACTCGTCGCACAATTGACACTTCGTCATCGAAGTAAGGAGATACTTGGTCAATTTCGTTTCTCTCAGTTTTACGGTCAGGATGCGTTGCCGGCTTTTTCGCAGAAAGCCTGCTCGCAAGCGATCATAAGTCCGCTCTTCCTACGCACGTCGGATAAGTAAGAAAGACCAATCTAAAAGGTGGACAGAAGGTCATACCCTACTTACTTTCTCAATATTACATGCCTTTTAATCTTTTGTCAACATTAATGCAATTCATAAATTCGTGTAAATCATTCTTAAAAAGTGTCATCAACGGCCTATTTACAAACTTTTATATGCCATTATGGAGATTGATATTCCAAATGTTTTATGGTGTTATTACTCATATATATTATCAATATAGCAAATAGTAATTATATTTATGTATATATAATATACATAAATATAGATGTTTTGCATCCGTCGCTATTATCATTTTTAACGCGTCGTCTTTTTCCTGCTCCATAAAAGTCATGGAAATACCTTTTGTAACGCATCTTTCCCAACGATGCGTGAAAAACAGCCCCGCAGATTCGTCCGCGCGCTTTCCGTAAGCGGGACTTGCTCATGTCTCTTGCCGTTTGGCTTTTGCGCTTCTTCGCGCCCTCGAATCACTCGATCCGTAAATCGTCACCATCGTCTTCCCGTACCACAGACAGCCGCATCGCGATGACGTCAAGGATAATGAATCCTCGGATATTTGCGATCCATTCCCGTGTCGGGCAGCGAAAAGTACCGCGACCACATGCATCCGTGTTCATCCTCCCCCGGTCACCAAGCACATCGGATCCTTCATTGCCTCCATGCCGGCGCTCTTTTATATCCGCAAAATTTTTCGTTTATCTGTCGAACCCAAAAAGTTCCTCGCATGGAACCGGAACATACGCATTCGTCTTTTATGGAATGCCTTCCCCTGTGCGTTTCCTTCCATACACCTCATTGCGTGATCTTTCATTCGCCGCGCCCATCATTTTCTAGCCGCGACGGCGTTTACTTTATATTTGCCGCTTACTTCGCCCCCTCACTCTTGACCGTATCCCGCTTGCAATGCAGCGGCGAATTTTCTAACGGATCGCGCATGTTTTCAACAAGAGCCTTCCACGCCTAGATATGACCTTTCTCCGCATTGAAATAATATCGTTCCAAGACAACAGTTACCAGTTATTTTCTTCGCGTTTATTTCGCAAAAAAACGCCTCAAATCACGGCAAAAGATCAAATCATGACGTCTTTCCATAAAACATTCAAAAGACGCTTATTTTATAAGAATTACAGGTACACCATTGTTTTGTCGTATGTGGATATAAAACGCGTAATTTGACCGTTTTTTGCGCATTTGAGTTCACTTGCGCTTGACAATCTCGGCTTCTTTTTACCAAAACGCATCTTCTTTATTTTTTCCTTTTCGGCGTCTTCTTTATTTTTATTTGTCGTTTACTTTTCTACGACTGTTTTTGGGCAATAAAAAAGACCGGAAGTTTCCGGTCTTTTTTTGGCTAGTTCAATAACGGTGTAGTAAAAATAAATACGGATGCCAGTCCGATGACAATACACATCGCTAAAAATACACCGATTCCTTCCAATGTGCGCGGATAACCGAAGTGAAATTTTTCCCCCAGCGGACCGCGGCGCAAAAAGAAAGAGAAGCGGGTGCGCTTTTTGAACCAGCGCGCCTTACGCTCTTCCCCGATCCATTCGGCTGCGATGCCGACCACGACCATCGCCGCCAGCATGCATAAAAACAAACGATAGAGGAATTGCGTCGGGCTCATTTGTTCCAAAATTTCCATACGAACCTCAATCAAAAGGTAAAGTAAAGGCCTCGCAAGCGAGGCCTTTTCATACATACGCTACATTCCTGTTATTTGCCCGGGAAGAACGGCCAAACAACCGGAATTACGATCATCATAACGACGAAGCCTACGATACAAAGCGGAATACCAACCTTGAGGTAATCGTTGAAATTGTATTGGCCAGGGCCAAGTACCAACGTGTTCGGAGGCGTTGCAACCGGTGTCGCAAATGCGGCGGAAGCCGCGATCGCGATCGCGATTAAGACTGCCTTCGGGTCCGCATGTAAGGATTGCGCCATCGAAATGCCCAACGGTGCCAACAGAGCCGCCGTCGCCGTGTTGTTCATGAACTGCGTCAGGACGTTGCTCAAAAGGTACATCGCCGCGCAGACAATCAACGGGTTCGGGCTGTCGCCCAACCAGCCAACAACCGTATCCGCAATCAATTTGCCGGCGCCCGATTGATCCAATGCGGTCGCGATCGGCATCATGCCTGCGAACAAGAAAATCGTTACCCAGTCAATCGAAGCATACGCTTGTTTTTCTGTCATACAACCACTCAGTACGCAGATGAGAGCGCCGATAACGGCAGCGGTTGTAAGCGATACGTGCAAGGTTTTCGAGAAGATCATGACGATAACTACGCCGATTAAAATCAAGAGCGAAATCATCTGTTTCGTCTTGTTGCCCGATACTTCGGCAACTTCCTGTTCTACTTCCTCGGAAGTATCAATATCATGGCTCGGCAGTAAGCGTTTACCGATCGTCAACGTAAATACAAGCGTCGCGATACAAAGCGGAATACCGGCAAATGCGAATTCGAAGAAACCGAAAGTTGGCAAATGCGCATTGGACAATGCGCCGGTAACGATGATGTTCGGCGGAGTACCGACCATGGTCAGCGTACCGCCGGCGTTGGCGGCAATCGCCATCGGCATCATGAAACGCGAACCTTTCAGATGAGCTGCCGCGCAGATACCGGTAACAACCGGGATCAGGGATGCGGCGGTACCGGTGTTGGACAGTACCGAGCTCATGATGATCGTAATCGCCATAACGCCAAACATCAAGCCGGTTTCACTTTTGCCGGCCATACATACAACGCTTTCACCGATTTTTTGCGCCATGCCGGTATGGAACAAAGCCGCACCGATGACGAACATGCCGGCGAACAAAACAACTGTCGAGTCGGAGAGACCGGAGAAAATCATTTCTTCCGGGATAACCCCCAACAAACCCAGCGCAATCGCGCCGCCCATCGAAGCAATCGCCAAAGGGATAATTTCAGTAATAAAGCAAATGGCGACCACTGCAAGTACCGATAATGTGATTACTGCGGGGCTCATAAGAGTACACCTTCTTTTCGTAATAACTAGCAAATAGTCATTGGGCAAAGGTACAAAAGAAGGGCTCGAGGTAAGGGGATATGTTGCGGATGCTAATTAATGAGTGGCTGTCGCACTCAACATGGCAAGCATGGTACCGGCCGCTACCGCCGTACCGATTACGCCGGCAACGTTCGGACCCATGGCGTGCATCAGAAGGAAGTTAGCCGGGTTCGCTTTCGAACCGACAACCTGCGATACGCGAGCTGCCATCGGAACGGCGGAAACGCCTGCCGAACCGATCAACGGGTTCGTCTTGCCGTCGACCAGCAACATGAGCTTACCGAAGATAACGCCGCCTGCTGTACCGGCGATGAAAGCAACGAGACCCAAACCGATGATTTCCAAGGTTTGAACGTTCAGGAAGCTTTCCGCCGACATGGTACAACCGGTACCCAATGCCAGGAAGATCGTGACGGTGTTCATCATCGCGTTCTGTGCCGTATCGGACAGACGGTGCGTAACACCGGATTCATTGATCAAGTTACCGAACATCAGCATACCTAAAAGTGCGGTAATGGACGGAAGTAATAGGCTGATGAAGATCGTAGCCGCGATCGGGAACACCACTTTTTCAAAGTGCGATACAACACGCAGCTGTTCCATGACAATTTGACGATCTTTTTTCGTCGTGAACAATTTCATGATCGGAGGCTGGATCAACGGAACTAAGGACATGTACGAATACGCCGCTACTGCGATCGCGCCCAAGAGTTCCGGAGCCAATTTCGAAGCCAAGTAAATCGAAGTCGGGCCGTCAGCGCCGCCGATAATACCGATCGAAGCTGCCTGCGGAGCGGTAAAGCCCAAGAACATCGCGCCCCCCAAGGCAACGAATACACCGATCTGTGCCGCCGCGCCGAGCAAAAGGGTTTTCGGGTTCGCAATCAGCGGACCGAAGTCCGTCATCGCGCCGACCCCCATAAAGATCAACGGCGGGAAAATTTCAAACTGAATGCCCGCATGAATGAGGGCAAAAACGCCTTCTTCAAAGCCATTTTTCGGCAAGTTGGCAAGGATACAACCGAATGCGATCGGTCCGAGCAACAACGGCTCAAATTCCTTGGCAAATGCCAGATAGAGCAACAGTATGCCGACAAAGATCATGATCGCGTTACCGATGGAAAAGACGATCAAGCCGCTGTCATGCCATACTGAAGTCACCGCTACTATGAAATCAGTCATTCTGTATCTCCTCTTCTATGTTTTCTGGTAAGTTGAGGTTTTAGCCCAACGCGATCAAATCGTCGCCCGCTTGTACGGTAGCATTGGCTGCGACCATAATGCTTGTTACCGTAGCGTCATGCGGAGCATAGATTTCGTTAGCCATCTTCATCGCTTCCAAGACACAGAGGAGATCGCCGGCTTTAACAGCCTGACCTTCTTTTACCTCGACGGAAAGGATTTTACCCGGCATCGGAGCTTTTACCGTTTCCGCGCCGGCCGGAGCCGCTTTCGGAGCTGCGCCTGCGCCGAGTTCGTTGACTTCTACATCGTATTCTTGACCATTAACGGTTACAGAAAATTTTCTCATTGTACATCCTCCTACTAAAAAGTAATTCTCCAAAACAAGGTATTGCTTAGTAATTGTCTACTCCAGACAGACGCGCCGCTGCCGTCCAACCGGTATTTTTGGCCGGTCGAATGGACGCAATTTGCGTGCTCGAGTAGCCCATTGCTACTATTGCTGCGGTAATAGCCGCAACCACTTCATCATTGCCGGACGCAGTCGACGTCGCTGCCGGAGCCGCAGCTGCTGCCGCGGCAGGCGCCGCTTTCGCTACCGGTTTAGGAGACGACTTTTTTTCCCCGGTCGGATCCACAAGTCGAATGATCGTCATGAGTCCCCAAAGCATAATCAACACAGCGAATACAATGAACATGTTGATCAGCATAAATACCCAAGGATTCAGTTCACTTCCCATTCACACCCATCCTTTCTCTTTAGATTTTCCTATGTCTCGTTATGCCGCTAAGGGATTATAACGGAATATTGGCGTGTTTCTTCGCAGGACGGGCTTCGCGTTTGCTGGCGAGCATGGCCAACGCGTTGATAACGTACGGACGCGTTTGTTTCGGTTCGATAACTGCGTCAACAAAGCCGCGTTCAGCTGCTTTGTACGGAGTGGCGAACTCTTCCACATACTCTGCCGTCTTCTGTTCTTTGTCCAGATCTTTCCGGAAGATGATGTTGGCAGCGCCTGCCGGTCCCATAACCGCAATTTCTGAAGTCGGCCAAGCGAATACCTGGTCCGCGCCCAAGTCCTGGGAGCACATCGCGAGGTACGATCCGCCGTAAGCTTTACGGGTAATTACCGTTACTTTCGGCACGGTCGCTTCCGAGTACGCAAACAGCATTTTCGCACCGTGGCGAATGATGCCGCCGTATTCCTGCTGTACGCCCGGCAAGAAGCCCGGTACGTCAACCAAGTTTACGAGCGGAATGTTGAAAGCGTCGCAGAAACGGATGAAACGGCTGGATTTGTCGGATGCATTGATGTCCAGGCAACCGGCCATAAATTTCGGCTGGTTGGCAATGATGCCGACGGTTTGTCCGTCAAAGCGGGCAAAGCAGGTAATGATGTTTTTCGCGTAGTGAGCGAGTACATCATAGTATTCACCGTTGTCGACAATGCTCTTGATAACATCGTACATATCATACGCTGTGTTGGAGTTGTCCGGCAACAAGGTGTTGAGGCTTTCGTCCATACGCATCGGGTCATCACCCGTGTCAACAATCGGAGCTTCTTCCATGTTATTGCTCGGCAGGAAGCCCAAGAGATAGCGGATCTGATTCAAGCAGTCTTCGTCGTCTTTCGCGATGAAGTGCGATACGCCCGAAATGCTGTTGTGGGTCATAGCGCCGCCCAGTTTTTCCGCCGTTACGTCTTCACCGGTGACCGATTTAACAACGGCCGGACCCGTGATGAACATTTGGCTGGTGCCGTCGACCATGTAGATGAAGTCCGTCAATGCAGGCGAGTAAACCGCGCCGCCGGCCGACGGTCCCATGATGGCCGAAATCTGCGGAACGACACCGGATGCAATCGTATTTTCAAAGAAAATACGGCCGTAACCGGACAATGCATCAACCGCTTCCTGAATACGAGCGCCGCCCGAATCATTCAGGCCAACACACGGTGCGCCCATTTTGAGCGAAAGCTGCAGGACACGGACGATTTTGCTGGCGTGCATTTCGCCGAGCGAGCCGCCTTCTACCGTGAAGTCTTGCGCAAATGCGTAAACGAGTTTGCCGTTAACGGTACCATAACCGGTAACAACACCTTCGCCCGGAAGATCTTTTTTATCCTGTCCGAAGTTTACGCAACGATGTTTTACCAAAGCGCCGATTTCGACGAAGGAACCTTCGTCAAAAAGGATTTCCAAACGTTCACGCGCAGTCATTTTTCCTTTTGCGTGCTGTTTGTCGATACGGCTTTGGCCACCGCCCATGCGGACGTGTTCCAAATTTTTATGAAGTAATTCAACTTTTTGCTGGTTTACCGACATTCTTACACCTCCGAATAATGGTAGGGAGGGCCGCCTCACAGAGGCGGCATGCTCCTATTATTGACGCTCCGTAAGTTCGATCAAAAGACCGTTCGTAGCTTTCGGATGCAAGAACGCGATGCGGCAACCGCCGGCACCGTAGCGAGGTTTTTCATCCAACAGACGAACACCGCGAGCTTTCAAGTCTTCGAGAGCTGCGTCGATGCTGTCAACACGCAAAGCAACATGCTGGAAGCCGTTACGATGTTTTTCAATGTAACGGGCAATTGGGCCATCCGGGCTGGTGGATTCCAAAAATTCGAGTTCCGCGTCACCCAGTTTGAAGAAGCTTACGTTGACTTTCTGTTCTTCCACCGTTTCGTCTGCTGCGGTCGGATGAACGTTCAACGTTTCCTGGAAAACTTGTTTCGTTTTCTGCAGGTCATCCACAGCAATACCAATATGGTCGATATTCATAACTTTCCAATTTGCCATACCTTTTCCTCCTTTTGCAATAAAAACTAAAATTATTTAATGGCGTTTCCTACGATGGACTCAACGACTGTGTAAGGATCCACTTTCCTTGCATAGACTTGTTCCACGTAGTTATCAAATTCACCCGAGGACGTAATTTTTTCCATTACGTGACGGGAGATGTGCTCTTTGACCATCGCGATGATCTCATTGACAGTCCGTTCGTGTCTGCGTTCCTGCAGAAGACCGGACTCTTCTAAGAATTCACGATGTTCTTCCATCGCCTCAATGACGTCGGCCACGCCTTCGTCACGACTGGCAATGGTGCGTTTGATCGGCGGACGCCAATCCACCTCTTCCGAGTTCAAATCGAGCATCATTTCAATTTCAACGTTCAAACGGTCCGCGCCGTCACGATCACATTTGTTGATCGTAAATACGTCGCCGATTTCCAGAATGCCCGCTTTAATCGCCTGAATATCATCACCCAAACCGGGTACCAGTACAACCAATGTGGTATCCGCATTCTTAACGATATCGACTTCGGATTGGCCGACTCCAACCGTTTCAATCACGACGACATCCATGCCGAATGCATCCATCAACTTGACCGTATCCGCGGTTTTCTTGGAGAGTCCCCCCAAGCTTCCGCGCGTACCCATACTCCGAATAAATACGCCTTCATCCAATGTCAAATCATTCATGCGAATTCGGTCACCCAAGATCGCACCGCCGCTAAACGGGCTCGTCGGGTCGACTGCGACAATGCCGACAGTCTTACCTTGTTTACGGAAATGTTTTACCAGCTTGTCGGTCAGGGTCGATTTGCCTGCGCCCGGTGCGCCGGTAATACCGATAATCCGCGCATTACCTGTATGACTATAGATTTCTCGAAGTATATCGACATATCCGTCCGCTTCGTTCTCGACTGCAGAGATAGACCTCGCCAAGGCCAGCCTGGATCCATTCCAGAATTCCTTCATTAAATCCATGGTTTTGCCCCCCCTTGGTCAATTACGACCCCACGCTCCCGCCGTAGCGGGAGCTGGTACCGTCCATCCTTTCTTATTGAACGTTTTCTTTGATGAATTCGATGATCTTCGTAGTCGGAGTGCCCGGTGTGAAGACAGCTTTTACGCCGGCTTCTTTCAGTGCCGGGATATCGCCTACCGGAATAACGCCGCCGCCGATAACGAGCACGTCATTCAAGCCTTTTTCTTTCAAGAGTTCGATAACGCGCGGGAACAGCGTGCCGTGCGCACCGGAGAGCAAGCTCAACGCAACTACGTCAACGTCTTCGGAAAGAGCCGCTTCCGCGATCTGTTCCGGAGTCTGACGAAGACCGGTATAAATAACTTCAAAACCCGCATCGCGCAACGCACGAGCGACTACTTTAGCACCGCGGTCGTGGCCATCCAGACCCGGTTTTGCAACAATTACACGAATTAATTTTTCTGCCATAATTGGTTACCTCCCGTATCCATTCAGCAATAGCGTATCTTAAACCGTAGCGTGCGCCTGGTATTCACCGAATACGCCGCGCAGTACGTTGCAGATTTCACCCAAAGATGCATATGCGCGTACGCAGTCGAGGATCAACGGCATCAGGTTGACGCTTTCATCTTCGGCGCCTTTGCGCAATGCTTCCAAAGTAGCCTTGACAGCTTCCTGATCGCGTTCAGCTTTAACTTTAGCCAATTTCTTGGACTGCAGTTCGCCAACCGAAGCGTCGACTTTCAGCAAGCCTTCGACCGGTTTTTCTTCGACTTGGAATTTGTTGACGCCAACGATAATACGGTCGCCGGATTCAACTTCCATCTGCCAACGATATGCCGATTCCTGAATTTCTTTCTGGATGTAACCTTTTTCAATAGCGACTACCGCGCCGCCCATTTCGTCGATCTTACGGATGTAATCTTCCGCTTCTTTTTCGATCGCATTGGTCAACGCTTCTACATAGTACGAGCCGCCCAGCGGATCGACTACGTCAGCCAAACCGGATTCGTACGCAACGATCTGCTGCGTGCGCAATGCGATTTGTACGGATTCCGTCGTCGGCAATGCCAACGCTTCATCGCGGGAGTTAGTGTGCAAGGACTGCGTGCCGCCGAGAACAGCCGCTGCGGTCTGCAACGCTACACGAACGATGTTGTTGTCGACCTGTTGCGCCGTCAACATCGAGCCTGCGGTCTGCGTGTGTACACGCAGTTTCATGGATTTGTCTTTCTTCGCACCGAAACGTTCTTTCAGGATGCGCGCCCAAAGACGACGGGATGCACGGAATTTCGCAACTTCTTCGAGTACGTTGTTGTGCGCGTTCCAGAAGAAGGACAGACGACCTGCAAATTCGTCGATTTCCATGCCGGCTTTCAGTGCCGCTTCGATGTATGCGATACCGTCAGCGATCGTAAAAGCGATTTCCTGTGCCGCTGTCGAACCAGCTTCACGGATGTGGTAGCCGGAGATCGAAATTGTGTTCCATTTCGGAACGTTCTGCGAGCAGTATTCAAAAATATTGGTGATCAAACGCATCGACGGTTTCGGCGGGAAGATGTAGGTGCCGCGAGCCGCGTATTCTTTCAGGATGTCGTTTTGGATCGTGCCGCGCAGCTGGTCAGGGGATACGCCCTGTTTTTCCGCAACGGCAATGTACATCGCCAAGAGGACAGACGCCGGAGCGTTGATCGTCATCGAGGTCGAAACTTTACCCAAGTCGATCTGGTCGAACAGGATTTCCATGTCGGCGAGCGTATCAATCGCAACACCTACTTTACCGACTTCGCCGGCACTCATCGGATCGTCCGAGTCGTAACCGATCTGGGTCGGCAAGTCGAATGCGCAGGAAAGACCCGTCGCACCGTTTTCAATCAGGTAACGGTAACGTTGGTTGGATTCTTCGGCCGTAGCGAAACCGGCATACATACGCATTGTCCAGAGACGGCCGCGGTACATCGTCGGCTGTACGCCACGGGTGTACGGGTAGCTGCCCGGCAAAGCCAGGTCGCGTTCATAGTCAAACCCTTCGATATCGAGCGGGGTGTAGACTTTGTTGTGCTTCATATTCGGACGTTCCGGGTACTTGGCATACATCTTAGCAACTGTTTCTTCGTATGCCTCCAACTTGGCCTTCAAGGATTCGTTAGCCATGTGTTCATCATCCTCCTAAAAAATATAAATATATATCGGTCTCTTGCGAGACTGACTAACCACAACGCAGCCGCAGCTTAAGCTGTCTTTTCAACGATGCGGGTAAGTCCATAGAGGGATCGGGTCTTACTGCTTTTTCATGCTCTTGTTATCGGCTAAGCGCTGATGGAAATCAAATGCTTCTTTGAGAATATGCGGGGTTTGCGAGTAGCCGCAAGCTTTTTCCGCACGTTGCAGATAGTCCATCAATTCCGGACGGTAATCCGGGTGCGCAATGTTTTCGATAATCACGCGAGCGCGTTCTTTCGGCGAGAGGCCGCGAACGTCGGCAACGCCCATTTCGGAAATGTAGACGTGTACGTCGTGTTCCGTATGGTCGACGTGCGAGCAGAACGGTACGACACAGGAGATGTCGCCGTTTTTCGCGATCGAGTTCGTGAAGAAGATGCTCAAGCCGCCGTTACGAGCGAAGTCGCCCGAACCGCCGATGCCGTTCATCATCTTCGTGCCCGATACGTGCGTCGAGTTGATGTTGCCGTAAATGTCCATTTCGAGCGCGGTGTTCATCGCGATAACGCCTAAGCGACAGATGACTTCCGGGTTGTTCGAAATTTCCTGCGGACGCAGAACGATCTTATCGCGATATCCTTTGATACCTTTGTAGAAACGTTTCAGTCCGTCCGGCGAGGGCGAAAGGCTCGTGCCCGAGGCCATCGTCAATTTACCGGCGTCAATCAGGTCGAACATGCCGTCCTGGATGACTTCCGTGTATACGGTCAGGTTTTCATACGGGGAATCGACCAAACCGCTGATTACGGCGTTTGCTACGTTACCTACACCGGATTGCAACGGGAGCAGGTTTTCCGGCAAGCGGCCGTGTTTTACTTCGTTTTGCAAGAAGTCGATGAGGTTGCCGCTCATCTTCTTCGCGTCGTCGCCAATCGGGGCGAACGGGCGTGTTTTGTCGGTGATGTCGCACGGTACGATCGCAGCAATTTTGCTGTGGTCCACTTCGATGTACGGGGTACCAATGCGATCACCGGCTGATTCGATCGGAATCGGTTTGCGGTGCGGCGGGTTGGCCGGCTGATAAATATCATGCATGCCTTCCAATTCGAGCGGTTGCGAAGTGTTCACTTCGATGATGACTTTTTTCGCTTCCGTGACATATACCGGCGAGTTACCCAAAGCGGTCGTCGGAATCAGGTGACCTTCTTCGGTAATCGCGCATACTTCGATGATACACCAGTCCAAGTCACCAAAAAAGCCCGTGCGTACTTGCTGCGCTACGTGGCTCAAGTGCATATCGATGTAATGTACTTTACCGGCGTTGATAGCTTTGCGCAGTACATCGTTTGTCTGGTACGGGAAGCGGCGGTTCATACCGTCACATTCAACCAGAGCCTGGTCTGCTTCCGGGCCGACCGAGGCGCCGGTCCACAGATCAATTTTGAACTGCTCTTTCTTAATCCGTTCTTCCAATGCGAGTGGCACTGCTTTCGGGTAACCGGACGGTGTAAATCCGCTGATACCGATATGATCATTCGGGTGAATCATGGCGGCCGCTTCTTCTGCGGTCATGACTTTGCCGAGCAGATCTTTACACCGAATTCTGTCGCGAATGTCGTTAATATCCATTCCCTTTACCATCTCCTAAAAAAACAACGAAACGCACTATGTCATACATAGTTCCGAGAAACAAAAAAGGATATCGCCGCCGTCGACAATATCCTTTTGAGGGAAGAGAAATAGTCAACGATACCGCAATGCGATAAATCTGGCGTTTCCTAAGTTCTTGAATTCCCTCCCTTGTAGACCAACTCCGTATTTTTGCGAAAAGCCTTGTAAATCAGACCCTCACATGTTGTTCGCCTATATGATAGTCGATGAATTTTTCCTTGTCAATCATTACTATTTGTTCTCTAATCTTTCTAAGTTTCTTTAAAACGTGGCTCGATGGTTGTTACAAAATATTGTTGATTAATTGTAAACCTTGTTATTTGCTTTCATTATGACGCATATTCATGCGTTTCTTAATGTTTCCAAACCTTTCTAATTTTTTCTTTTCAGCGTTGTCCCAAACGGCTCAGTGCACTTTGCAATGCGCATAATGTCCAAAATGTAAGTGCCACCGTCCGGTGGAAAAAGTTGTAATCGAACAGTCCGTTGATACTCATACCGACCACAGCCAACAGCACTCCCAAAGACAGTGCCCGCGCAAGGTGGCTGACGCTTGTTCGATAGCCGCGCCAGGCCAAAACGCCATGGCCCCAAAAGGCCAACATGTATAGCGCGAAACCGATGATTCCTGTCTCCGCCAATAGCGTCAGGTATAAATTATGTGCGTGATAAATCACAATCGACGGATCCTGAATATAGTAATCATAGCGGGGATACACAAGCGGAAACGCCGCCCAGCCGATGCCGGTCCACCAATGATCGCCGATCATTTGCCAGGTACTGCGCCAAAACGCAAAGCGCAGGTCCACGGACGTATCACCACCGTGAAAAAGAGAGATGAAACGCTCCGTAATTTGTCCATGATGCAACCAAAGAAACACGGGCACGGCCAACAAGCCCCAAGCGACCCTTCCGTCATAGATAATAGCGGTGGCGATGAGCACCACCAGCATGCTTACCCACGCCCCCCGCGAATACGTCAGTAATAGCACCAGCAATATCAGCAGCAAAAATGCCGCCATCAGCAAACGTTTGTATCCGCGCTCATAGATCGCAGTAAAACTCGCCAGCACGCTCGCAATAATCAACAAATACGCCCCCAGCAAGTTGGGATTTCCCAGCGTACTGTACATACGACGCAGCAGTAGCGGAAAACGTTCGCGATCCACCCATTCCATAGTAAAGCCGTCAAACCCGCCGAGGAAATACTGATACATGCCGATGACACATACAATGACCGCGCCGGCCAACAAATAGCTTAAAAAATGTACGCATTGCTCGCGCGTGCGTAACTGCCACGTCACTAGTAAATACATCGCCGCGTAGGTGCCGCAGCGATAAAAAAAATTGTATGCGCTGGTGGAAGGTTCCGGCGCCAGCCATGTGGTGCAATACGCCCAAGCGACAAACAGCATGAGCGCCACTCCCGGCCAACGCAAGGCGCGCAAACGGGCCGGCTCGCGCCAGAGCAGAACCGCCATAACGGCGCATGCCGCAAATAATGAAAACTCCAGTCCCATTTGCCACCAGGGCATAAAAAAAGCCGCCGCATATAATAACCCGCTACACCATTGCGATAATAATCGGGAATGCGTCTGTACCTGCATGCAGATTCGTTCCTTTCAGGATGATATTAAGTTTATTATAATGCGCGGGGCTCTTTCTGTCCACGCGGGCAGGGCCTGACACCCGTGTTGTCCCTTATCCCCGCCCGTAAAGTTATCAATGATGATTAAACAGCTATTTTTTTGAGCATTAATCATGTTTGTTTATATTTCGTAAATTAAACATTCTTTTTCAGCGCCATTTTACTTTTCCATTTCACTTAAATTTTTATTTCCCTATATATAAATGATTTAATAAATAAAGATAATAATGTTATTA